>CEPX01197246.1_pt1 | contig 28250 bp, 48 predicted proteins | sample 361361 | NCBI WGS metagenome assembly CEPX01 (sample SAMEA2619974, study PRJEB7988) | marine metagenome | biome: marine biome (ENVO:00000447); feature: mesopelagic zone (ENVO:00000213) & marine oxygen minimum zone (ENVO:01000065); material: "saline water (ENVO:00002010), including plankton...
GCGGACGAAAAATAGCATATTATAAATATTCCATAGTATAAAAGAGTAATTTAACGGAGCTATAATGGATAGTAAACACGCTGCAATTGAAACCGCGGGAAAAATAGCAGATGGTGCCTCTGTAACCATTATGGTTGCAACAGTTTTTCAATGGTTGCCGGCCGTGGCCGCCCTCATAACTATAGTATGGACCGGAATTAGAATTTGGGAAACAAATACAGTTCAAAAATGGTTTAATAGGAAGAAGAAATAAAAATGACATTTCATAAATTAGAAGGTATTACTGATTCTCTAGTTGCGGCTTGTAGAGAAATATTAGAAACCCCTGAAATAAAAAATTCCACAGCATTGAATACATTATCTACTCGTATAGCTAATTTAGAACAACAATTAGAAAAATTAAAAAAAGAGCAAAATCGGCGAGAAAAAGAGCAAAAAAAATTAGAAAAGAAATTTAAAATACGGAGATAATATTATTATGACTGAATATACAACAAAAGACATTGTTAATTTTGCAACACAAGGGAAACCATCAAAAGTACAACACGCTGTTACTCAAGTTCTTGCTGCAAGGATTAATGACGCAATTGATGTAAAGAAACAAGAGGTGGCAGCAAATCTTTTTGGTTCTGGAGAAGATAAGGATTAACCAATGAAGAATTTCGATCAATTAAGAGAACATCTAATAGAAGTTCAGATAGAAGTAGAAGAACCAATTAAGGAACCAATTTCCGAAGTTGAAGAACCTAAATCTTCTGGAGAAAAGCGATTCAAATTCAAACATTTGATTGCACGTAAAGAACACCCAGTAGCAGGTGATGAACAATTCAAAGGCAAAGGAAAAGATAAATCTCGAATTGCGGATCGGGAAGAAGAGGACGACAAAAAGGTTTACGAAACGGCCGAAAACAAAAGTCTCCTAGACGAAGGAAACCTGGAAGTTCTTCAACGTATAGTTAAGAAAAAACAAGCAGAATCCGTAAAATTCAAAACAGGCGGAACTGCAAAGGTTGATGGTGTTACTGCTGGTGCTCTTGTGGCTGCATATAATGCATTAAACGATCAAAATAAGAAAAAATTTGAGGCAGGATTAGACAAAGGGCCGACCACATTTATGAAATTGGTTGATCTTGCAATGAAGAATACGAAATTCAAATAAGGATAGAAAATGGCAATTACAAAAAAAGGTGTTAAGGGTGGTTATGTAACCCTTCTATTCAATGCTACAGGATTTACAAATATTGCATCAGCAAATGCTGTTGGTGAAACTGTTGATTCTATGAATATTACTCATATGTTATGGTCTGCCAACGGCGCCTCAAAATGGACTGTAGCCCGAGGAGGTAATACAATTGCATCTCTTTATGGTGTTGATGATTGGGACCTTTCGCGCGAAGGTATTCAATTAGAACAAGGTGGTGATGCTGCATCAAACCTTGTTGCAACCCTTTCTTCCACATCCGGCCTTGCAGAAGGAACGTTAATTATCAAACTACACAAGAAATCTTCTGGATTTACTACGGAGTATTAAACACATGTTACTAATGACAGAACTCAATGAAGAGGTTAATTTTCATATCGAACAATTGGATGAAGCTGCCGGAGGTGGTAAGAAATATCGAATTGAAGGTATCTTTATGCAATCTGGAATTCAAAACAGAAATGGTCGAGTTTACCCAACCGAAGTTTTAGAAAATGAAGTCAAAAGATATTCCTCTCATTACATTGACAAAAATCGTGCCTATGGTGAATTAGGACACCCTTCTGGACCAACCATTAATTTGGAACGAACTTCTCATATGATTACTTCTCTAAAAAGAGAAGGAAAGAATTTTGTTGGATCAGCAAAAATTCTTCCAACTCCAATGGGAAATATTGTCAAGAATTTGATGGATTCTGGAGCAACTCTTGGTGTGTCTTCTCGTGGTATTGGTTCTTTGAAAGTCAACAGAGAAGGTATTAATGAAGTACAAAAAGATTTCCAATTGGCAACTCCAGCAGATATTGTTGCGGACCCATCCGCGCCTGATGCATTTGTACAAGGTATCATGGAAGGAAAACAATGGGTGTGGGAAAATGGTATTCTAAAAGAATTTGATATTGCGGAAATGTATGATGAAATTAAACAAGCATCTTCAAAAGATTTACAAGAACAAAAGTTGCGAGTGTTTAGACGTTTCATGCGTAAACTATCAAAATAATTATTTTTATAAATAATTCTGAAATACTACTACCCGAATTAAAGGTTCAAGGAGATTAAAATATGTCCAAAAGAGAAGTAAGAATGCAGGAAGAAGATATCCTTCTTGACGATGATGAATTGGAAGAAGCTGGCGATCCTAGTGCCTCTTTTGGTGATCCTTCGAAGAGTGCTGGTCCTGCAACAGGACAGACACCAAAAAGGCGTGCCGATAAAAGAAACCCTGAGGGGAAGAAACATCCTCAAGGGTCTACAAAAAATTCAACTCCAGGTCAAGGAACAATGAAAGAAGATGACGACCGCGACGATGATGACGCGGACGATTCTGATGATTCCGACGAAAAGAATGATAAGAAAGACAAAAAGGATAAGAAAAAAGGCAAGAAATTCAACTTTGAATCTCGCAAAATTTCTTCTTCTGACCTATATATTGATGAAGACCTTGATGCAATTCTTGAAGGTGCAGAATTTGAAGATGATTTCAAAGACCGCGCGGCAACAATTTTCAAAGCTGCCGTTGTTTCTGCAACCAATTCCTCTTTGCTTGCTCTAGACGAAGAAATTAATGAAGAATTAGATGCTGCAAAGGATGATATTTCAACAGAATTGGTTGATCAAGTTGATGCCTATCTAAATCATATCGTTGAAAATTTCATGCACGAAAATGAAATTGCAATTGAATCTGGTATCCGCAACGAATTAACCGAAGATTTCCTAAAAGGATTACACCAATTGTTCGCAGAACATTATGTTGATGTTCCAGAAGACAAAGTTAATGTTGTCGAAGAACTTGGTGAAAGAGTAGAAGAATTGGAAAACGAATTAGATTCAACTCTCAATAAAGCTCTTGATATGCAGGAAGAATTAGAAGGTCTCAAACGCAATGCAATCTTTGAAGAAGTAGTTTCAGAACTGTATGATTTGAGTGAATCACAAGTTGAAAAACTACGTTCATTGTCCGAAGGTGTTGAATTTGATGGTGCCGATTCTTATAGAGAAAATCTTGGTGTTCTTTACGAAAACTACTATCCTTCTGACTACGACACAACTTCTGGTGGTGTAGATACTGGCGAAGTTCTTACCGAAGAAGGTGAAAAGGTAACATATGCTGATCCTAACATGGCAAAATATGTTAACGCACTATCACAAGACAAGTAATTGTGAAAAACAAGAAAATATAAATAAAACAAAGAATAAGAATTCCTGTAATTAAGGGAACAAAGGAGAACAACGATGCGTTCAAATAGTGAATTACTCAAGAAATGGCAGCCAGTTCTGGAACACCCAGACCTTCCTGGTATTGATGACGTGCACCGCAGAAATGTAGTCGCGACATTACTTGAAAACCAAGAAAAAGATATCGCGGAAACTGGTTCTGGTGGATATGCAGTTCCTCAATCCTTGCTTGAAGCGGCGCCAACTAACGCAATGGGTGCATCATCTTCTACCGCAGGTGATGGAGCGATTGACATTTATGACCCAGTTCTTATCTCCCTTGTTCGCCGTTCAATGCCTAATTTAATTGCATATGATATTGTTGGTGTGCAGCCAATGACAGGTCCAACTGGACTTATCTTTGCAATGCGCGCCCGTTACAGTTCACAAACTGGTGCAGAAGCATTATTCAACGAAGCAAATACCACCTTCTCTGCATCCGCCGCAGGTAACTCTGCATCCGCTGCAACTGCAAACAACCAGACTGGTGCAACTCCAGCAGGAATGACCGCGGCTACATATACCGCCGGTACTCCAATGACTACGGCAGCCGCCGAAGCACTTGGTGATGCAACAACTAACGCATTCCAAGAAATGGCATTCTCCATTGAAAAGATTTCTGTTACTGCGCGTTCTCGTGCGTTGAAGGCAGAATATACAATGGAACTTGCACAAGACTTGAAAGCAATTCACGGTCTTGATGCAGAAACCGAACTAGCAAACATTCTTTCCGCTGAAATTCTTGCAGAAATTAACCGTGAAGTTGTTCGTAAAGTTAACATCTCCGCAACTATCGGTGCACAAGAAAATGTGACAACCGCAGGAACCTTCGATCTTGACGTTGATGCAAACGGACGATGGAGCGTTGAAAAGTTCAAAGGCCTAATGTTCCAACTAGAACGTGAAGCAAACGCGATTGCGAAAGCAACCAGACGTGGTAAAGGTAATATCCTAATCTGTTCCTCTGATGTTGCATCCGCATTACAGATGGCAGGTGTTCTAGACTATAGTTCTTCCTTGAACAACGGTCTTTCTGTTGATGATACCGGAAACACATTTGTTGGTGTCCTAAATGGTCGCTTCCGTGTATACATTGATCCTTATTTCGCAGCAACCTCAGGTATTCATTACGCAACTGTCGGATATAAAGGATCCTCACCATTCGACGCTGGAATGTTCTATGCTCCTTATGTGCCTCTACAGATGGTACGTGCTGTTGGGGAAAATACTTTCCAACCTAAGATTGGTTTCAAGACAAGATACGGACTAGTTGCAAATCCATTCGCAACAACTGCCGCAGACGGTACAATCAACTTCACCAATAAGAACATCTATTACCGTCGTTTCTCTATCAATAACCTAATGTAAAAACAAAAACAAAAGACGAGTACAAACTTGAGGGCCTGTTCCAGAGGCCCTCTTTTTTTGTCTTGACTCCTTTTCTTCGGTATGCTATACAAATAGTATGGCTGATATAAGGAATACATATGATGGATGAAAATCAACAGGAAAAGTGTTATGGCTGTACTCAGGAAGAATTAGATGCCGGGATAGAACATGCGGCCGAATTTTTCACCACACCTCAAATGTTTGCCATATCCATCCTTTCTGATGCACAGGAAATGTGTATCTTCCATGGCATCCATACATATATTAAAGTTGTTGTTTGTGATCCAGGGCACTGTCCTTCGGAACGATGATGAAGGTGCGCGGTTATATATGAATCGTGCAAAATATATCATTTCAAATTACCTGCAACCGAAACCATAGGAGAATAATATCATGCTTTGCAGGGAATTGTCTAAAAGATGAAAACGGCTCAAGATATAATCGAATATTTAGACTCTTGGGTTAAAACCTATGATGATATTTGTGGATATCTTGATGAAAATAATGATGCATATGAACTTCTTTTTGGTGAATATGTATCAGAAATGCCATATGGAACCGCAAAGGCTCGTACTGGTGATCCTCATGAATGGATTGTTGATCGTTTGTCGCATGAGTTTGGGTGCTACAAACCCGATCAACGAATTCCTTTTTACCAACGGAAACCAATACACTGGAGTACGAAAAAAGATTGGAAATTGCAGCTTCCAATCCCCTATGAAGTATGGGTGGCGGTTCATTCTATAAAAAATAACATGGATGCAAGGTCTCTTCTTGGTATTATTGAAGTTGGAATAGGTGATACTCCTCTTGAATATTTCATATTTTGGGAAAGAGAAACAATAAATTATATTTCGTGTTATATGTTTAATGATAAATGGTGCCTTGCTTTTAATCCATCTATTGGCACCCCTGGTATTTTATCATTAAAGGAAGCTCAATCAGTTTGGGTAGAATTAGTGCAAACATATCAAAAAAGCCACAGTAGATATGTGCAATGTTATTGGTTGAGACCATGAATATTTTCCAATATGAACGTGATCCAAAATCTATCTTGGCAAATTGGTATAATTTTCCTCATGAAGTCCGGGCTAGATTAAAGAATGTTCATAACATTGAAAAAGAAGATGTTGTGGGTATATTGGAAGCAGTTGATGGACACAATGCAAAAGACTATCATTTTTTCTGCATACAAAACAACAAATCTTTTTATTATTATTTCGCAGCCGGTGCGGACAATCTATGGTCCGAACGATCAGCAGGCAACTATTCAATACCACGTATGAGAGAGATATGGATTAATAGGGTACAAGAGTATACTAAATCAAATTTAGACATACTTGATGTATATTTTGATGTAGAGATAAATATGGATGCATAAAAACATAAAAAGGATGCATCATATATGGCAGCGCCAACAAATAGAAATTTTCTAGAACCTAACAAATTTGAATTCAATTTAATACGACTTCCTAACGTCAATTTTACTGTTCAAACTGTCACTATTCCTGGGATATCTCTACCTGAAACACAACAACCTACACCATTTGTTAGTGATCCTGTACCAGGAGATCACTTGACTTTTGATCAATTAAATGTTACCTTTAAAGTTGATGAAGAATTAGCAAACTTCATTGAAATCTTTAATTGGATGAAAGGGTTAGGGTTTCCTGAAACATACAGGCAACATAAAGATTTAAGAGAAGGTTCCGCAGGAGTTGGTATTCCAATTCAAGCAGGAATATCTATACAAGGAGAGGATACAACATTCCAAAGAGTTTATTCCGATGCCTCCTTGATCATTTATACAAATGCAAATAATCCTAATTTCCGAATTATGTTTCGGGATTGTTGGCCAACAAGTCTTTCTGATGTACAATTGACGCTACAAGATTCAGAGCCAGTGCCGGTAGAAGTCACCGCAGGATTTCGTTTTAGGACATATGATATCGAATCAATATAAAGGAAAAAAATGAAATTAAGTGAAATTCTTGATGAATGGGCCAAGGACAGTAAAATTGATGAAACACAATTAGATGTTGAATCCCTTCACATACCACAATTACACCACAAATATTGGAAGATTCTAATCGGAGAAACTCTCCGATTGCGGAAGATCAAATCAGAACTTGATTCCCTCCGCAACATGAAAATGGAATATTATGCCGGCAACCTTAATGGTACTGATATTCTTGATGAATTAGGATGGGAACCTTGGAGGAAGACTGCACAATTAAAAGCAGATGTCCAACGGTGGGTTGATGCAGATTCCGATATTGTTGATCAAACATTAGTGCAGGCGATGGTAGAAGAGAAAATCAAGTTGCTCGACAGCATTATTCGGAGTATAAACACCCGAAACTTTGTGATCAAAAATGCCATCGATTTCTTGAAGTTTTCAAATGGAGGTTTTTGATGCAAAAAGCAAATAGTGTTATTATTACCAGAAGCGAAACTCCTAATGGACGAAAAGTATGGTACTTGACTATGGATGGAGATACGTCAAGATATATCCTTTCTCCTGAATCAGAAGCTTCGATTAATAACACATTAGAAAAATTTAAAGATGCCCTCGAACGATTAGCAAAGCGATAATTTTGTTACATATTCAAAAACTCAACAACACATATTTAAAAATACGAACAGACGCTGGAATATCACAAGAATTAAGAGATTATTTCACCTTTAGGGTGCCTGGGTTCCAGTTTATGAAAAAATATAAACAAGGAGTTTGGGATGGAAACATACGTCTATATAATGTAATCACTGGAACACTGTACACTGGTCTCCTTGCAGAGGTGATCAAGTTTGCAGAAGCAAGAAATTATCAAATAGAACTTGATGATCATTTAGATATTGCATCAGAATTTTCAGTATATGAGGCAAAATCATTTTTTGATTCATTAGGGCTGCCACATAAAGTCAGGCCATACCAAGGCAAAGCCTTTCTTGATGCAGTCAGATATGGAAGAGTCTTGTTTGTGTCTCCTACTGCCTCTGGGAAATCGTTGATTATCTATTTGATTATTAGAAAACTTCTAAATGATCTTCCAGACAGTAAAATTCTCTTACTTGTTCCGACTACACACCTTGTCCGCCAAATGTATACTGATTTTGAAGATTATGGTTGGAATTATTGTAATGAGTGTGTGCAGATGATATATTCTGGACTTTCAAAAGAGATTACAAAAGATGTAGTCATTTCTACCTGGCAATCCGCTGTAAATATGCCTCGATCTTTCTATGATCAATTTGACATGATAATCGGAGATGAAGCCCATTTATGGACAGCAAAATCATTTTTGAAAATTATGGAAAATGCGGTAGCAATTCCATATCGATTCGGTTTCACAGGCACTCTTGATGATTCTTTGACTCATGAACTCGTACTCCAAGGCCTTTTTGGTCCTACAAAAAATGTCACGACAACCTCTAAATTAATTGATGATGGGTATTTGGCAGATATCCATATCAAAATACTCACCCTCCTATATCCAGTAGCGGATCGATTGCTTGTTAAAGGAGCAAAATACAAAGACGAAATATCATATCTTGTTGGCCATAGATTTCGCAATAAATTTATCAAAAATCTCACTTTATCCTTGACAGGCAACACTTTATTGTTGTATAATTATGTTGATAAGCATGGAAAACCATTATATGATTTAATCAGCAAACACAGTGGTTCTAAGCGAAAAGTTTTTCTCATACACGGAAAGACCGATGTAGAACAACGCGAAGAAATCCGTAAGATTATTGAATCGGAAACCGATGCAATTGTGATTGCATCCTATGGTACATTTTCAACTGGAGTGAACATCAGGAACCTCCATAACATCATTTTTGGATCGCCATACAAGAGTAAAATCCGAGTATTACAGTCAATTGGCCGAGGCTTGCGCCGAGGAGATTCAAAAGATTATTGTACACTGTATGATATTGCAGACGATTTAAGTGTTGGTAGGCGTATAAATTTTGCCATGAAACATGTTGTGAAACGAATGGCAATGTATGGCAAAGAAGACTTCAAATTCAAAATCTATAGGATCAAAATAGGGAAAGGGCCTTGATTATGCATGATTTTACAACTCCGAGCCAGGAAGAAGAAAAACTTACACCAATTATGGTTATGATTCATCTAAAATCTGGAATTGACATTGTTGCAAAGGCTTTAGGACTTCTTAAAGGGGCCCATGTTCCGACGGAATTATATGCTGATAGATATGATGGAAATATTGATGAATATCTTTTACGCGATGTAATGAAAATTGAATATCCTTCTACCTTTTCTGGTGAAAAATTTGTATTGCTTTATCCTTGGTTCAACTTTTATGAATATATGCAACTTTCACGCGATGAAATTGTTGCAATGGCTCCGTTAAGTAAAGAAAGAGAAGATTATTACTTGGGCGCTATAGAACGCACAAAGGAATTAAATAAAGAAGAGGCAATCCGAAGAAGTACTAATCCAAATGAAACACCTCCTCAAGGAGGGGATGAAGAAGGCCTTGCATCTCCAGAAGATGTAAGAAGCGCGACACAGGATGAAATTTTAAAGAGAGCTTTTAACATGTGGGAGCCCACAGATGAACAAAAAAAGAGAGGAAACTAATATGCCTAAATTGATTTATTTGGCTTCTCCTGCAACCACATGGACTTCTGGATTAGATGAAGAAAGCCGGGACCGTGTTCTAGAATTGCGCGGCATAGCGGCCACATATGCAAAAAGGCGCCTGATGAATGAAGGTAGAATGGTATATTCTCCCGTTCTTTATTGGACTCTTCCTTTTCTCTATGAAATTATGCAACACAATGATTGGCCGCATGAGCGGGTAATGGATCATTGTTATACAATGTTAGAACGATCAGATGAATTGTTTGTTCTTGAATTGCCGGGATGGAAAGAATCTTCTGGAATTGCTCAAGAAATGGCATGGGCCCAGGAAGCAAACATGTCTAAATCACATATTTTCCCAGGAAGATATGTTCCTCAAGATATTTTAGAGGAACTAGATGAACATTTAGATAAAAGAAATCCTTGGTTGGGAGTGTAAAATGGAAATTTTTTTGGCTCTTTTTGCCGGCGCTGTTGCATTGATTTTACTTGTTCTTGTGATTGAAGGCCTTGTTGCATATTTGATTGCAAAAGCAATTGCCCGGACTCTTAAAGATTTGGACAAAGAATGACAGAATACCAAGAAGGATTATTAGTTGTTGTCTGTATAACTATTTTAGCTACTGTTATCGTCGGGACTATTATGACCAATTGGGAAAACATTGAAGATTGGTGGAGGAAATGAAATGAATAATATAATAATTTTGTGTCTAACCAGTTTCATTATTCTTACACTTGCAGCAATTTTAGCTTTTGCTATTATTAAACTATTCAAAACATTTACTCGAATACATGTAGAAAGGAAAGATGTTGAGAGTGCAATAATGGGCAATTCTGACATATTTGAAGAAAGGAAAAAATACATACTAAACTATGGCAAGACGAAAAAGTAACCATTATGTCAATAATGCAGAATTATATGCAGCATTGATAGAGTACAAAAAACAAATAGAAGAGGCGGAACAATCAGGAGACGAACAGCCGCAAATACCAAAATACATTGCAGAATGTATTATGATGATTGCGCGGCGTCTTTCACAAAAACCTAATTTCTCTTCCTATAGTTTTGTTGAAGATATGCAATGCGCGGCCATTTTGAATTGCATAGAATACATACACAATTTCAATCCAGAAAAATCAAAGAACGCATTTGCCTATATTACTCAAATCATATATTATGCTTTCCTTAGATATATTCAAAAAGAAAAAAAGAACCTCTATGTAACTTTCAAAGTGATTGAACAACATGAATACATGTATGATGATCCGGCCGCAAAGGCAACAGTCAGCGAATCGTCGCAAGAATATATGTCAGATTTTGTAAAGAGTTTTGAAGAAACAAAAGAAAAACAGCGGCAGAAACAAAAAGAACGTAAAAAAGGTGTTGAAAAATTTGAAAAGAAGGAGTAAGTGATAATGGCATTTTTGATTTATATTTTTGGTTGTGTGCTTGCAGTAATTGTCCAAGGAATCTTTATTTACAAAAAAGGAACCATAAGGCCAGGAGATATTATACTTTTCTTTCCTCTAGCAATTTTTAGCTATCTATCAGTAATAGGATGGCTTATCTATTACACATATCTCCTTGTAGAAGAACCAAGGGACCATAATAAACCACTAATGAAATGGAGGGATGATTGATGTTATTTTGGTTGATATATGGCGCAGGTTGTGTTACAATGTTTGTTATTGGGTGTTTTATAACATATACACAACATCAACGCCAAGATATTGATTTAGAAGATTTATGTATTTTTGCGCTGGCTGTATTGGCTGGTTGGGTTTCTGTGTTATATATCATAATAATATTCTATCAAAGATTTAGTGATAAAATTATCATAAAGAAAAAGACCACAAAAGGCGGAGGAACAGGTCCATATTAATAGCACTAATTACCGATCAGCATTTTGGAGCAAGATCGGACAATATGACGTTTTTGGATTATTTTGAACGATTCTACGACGGCACATTTTTCCCATATCTTAAAAAACATAGTATCTCCACGGTCATTGATCTTGGAGATACTTTTGACAGGCGTAAATATATCAATTTTCATACCCTCAAACGCGCAAAGGAAATGTGGTTTGACCGTTTGAAAGAAAATGATATTCAGGTCCATGCTCTTGTTGGGAACCATTGTGTGTATTATAAGAACACAAATGAAGTCAACAGTCTCAAGCTTCTCCTTCCAGAATATGATAACATTAAATGCTATTCCCATGAACCTGTGGAAATAGACTTTGGATTGACAAAAATTCTTTTAGTGCCCTGGATCACAAACAACAACTTTAATATATGTATGGATGCCATGGAAGATACAGATGCCCAAATTATGTTTGGCCATTTTGAAATTCAAGGCTTTGAAATGCACACCGGAATTATTAACCAAAATGGGTTGCCGGCAGATGCTTTTGATAAATTTGATGTTGTTTGTTCTGGCCATTTTCATCATAAATCTACTATAGGGACCATTACATATTTGGGCGCACCATATGAAATTACATGGTCTGATTATAATGATGCTCGTGGGTTTCATGTATTCGATACAGAAACAAGAAAATTAGAGTATGTCAGAAATCCAAATAAGATGTTTCATAAAGTATTCTATACAGAAGATAAAATAACACTAGAAAATATACATGAACTTGATCTTTCTTATGTAAAAGACTGTTACATTAAAGTAATCATACAAAACAAAGAGAATCCTTATTTGTTTGATATGTTCATTGAGAGATTAGAGGAAGCAGGTCCTGCCTCTTTTGTTGTTGTTGATGATCATATGAATTTAGATTTGGGAGATGATGAAGATTTAATTGACCAGGCAGAAGATACTCTAACCATTCTTTCTAAATATATCAATTCATTAGAATTAGATGGTATTGATACAAACAGTCTGCAAACTCTATTACATTCATTGTATAATGAGGCATCATCTTTAGATATTACTGACGGGTAAATGATAGTATTTAACGAACTCCGGTATAAGAATATTCTTTCTACCGGAAACGATTTCACAATAATTGATTTCACAAGAAATCCTTCCACTCTTGTTGTAGGCATCAATGGGTCAGGAAAATCGACCATTCTTGATGCTCTCTGTTTTGTCTTGTTCGGGAAACCATTCAGGCGTATAAACAAACCAAAATTGGTAAACAGTATCAATAAGAAAGGGTTACTTGTAGAGGTTGATTTCTCTATAGGTCCCAAACAATACAAAATTATTCGTGGTATTAAGCCAAATATATTTGAAATATACATAAATGATTTATTGATTAACCAAGAAGCCACAATAAAAGATTACCAATCATATTTAGAAAAAAGCATCTTAAAACTCAACTATAAGTCCTTTACTCAAATAGTTGTTCTCGGGTCTTCCTCTTTTATTCCATTCATGCAATTAACCGCGGCAAATCGTCGTGATGTTATTGAAGATTTGTTGGATATCCAAATCTTTTCTTTAATGAATGTACTATTGAAGTCAAAAATAGTCGAGAATAAAGAAATACTTTCTGATTTAATTAGAGATATTGAATTGGTTGAAGAAAAAATACGACTACAGAGTAATTATATCAAGACAATACAAAAAGATAATGAAAGGAAAGTGGAAACGATTCAAGACGAAATTGATAAATTGAATCTACAAAATGAAACACATTCTGATTTAGTTAGAGAACTTGGAGAAAAGATTCGTGAATTGCAGGCATTGACTATAGATGAACCAAATTTCACTCAACGGAAAACAGAAATTGGCCAAATCAAATCAAAATTACAGCAACGGGAATCACGAGTCTCCAAAAGGATTAAATTTTTCGAAGATAATGAAATATGCCCGACGTGCACCCAAGATATTGACGGTGAATTCCGACAACAAATCCTAGAGGAAAACAAAACGAGTAGTCAAGAAATCACAACAGCCCTCGATAACCTCCATGAAAAATTCAACTTGGCTGGAAAGCGACTCAAAGAAATTGCAACAATTCAAGAAAAAATAAAAGGACACTTGGATGAAAGTGTTTCATTGAACAATATGATCACTCTAAATTCTCAGTTGATCGATCGGATGAAAGATGAAATTTCTGCACATTCCGACTTGAATTTGCAAGCAGAACATGATAAACTGGATACACTTGGAGGTGAACGGTCTGGAGTCAAAGGCCGGCATACAACATTAAAGACTCGCCAGGTGTTGTTTTCGTTTGCGGCCGGGCTGTTGAAAGATAGTGGAATTAAAACAAGGATCATCCGACAATATATTCCTATCATCAACAAACTGGTTAATAAGTTTCTTGCATCAATGGATTTTTATGTTCAGTTTGAATTGGATGAAAATTTCCAAGAGCATATTCGATCTAGACACCGGGACGATTTTTCATATATGAATTTCTCAGAAGGAGAAAAACAAAAAATCGATCTAGCATTATTATTCACCTGGCGGGCCATTGCACGATTACGGAATAGTGTTGCAACAAACTTATTAATTATGGATGAAGTGTTTGATTCTTCTCTTGATCAAAATGGAACGGAAGAATTGATGAAGATCATTGAAGGGATGGAAACCTCAGGTAAAACAAATGTCTTTGTGATATCACACAAAACAGATGTTCTTACTGACAAATTTAGGAACATTATTGTATTCGAGAAAAAGAACAATTTCAGTCGAATTGTCGGAGATTAGAAAATGGCCCGATATACATTAGATAGGAAAATAGGTAATAATAAATCGGTAAATGTAGCAAGAAAAGAATGGTTGGCCTATATTAAAGAAGGATACAAATATATTGAAGAAGATTGATATATTTAATACAACCAACAAATATAAAGTAATTTATGCAGACCCACCATGGCAATTCAAAACTTATTCTGATAAAGGTAAAGGTAAATCTGCTGACAACCATTACCCATGCATGGAATTAGAAGATATCTATTCTTTGCCTATAGGAAAAATAGCAGAAGAAAATAGTATTCTTTTCTTGTGGGTAACAGGCCCCATGATACCAGAACAAATAGAATGTATGTATAGATGGGGATTTACTTATAAAACAATTGGATTTACATGGATTAAACTAAATAAAAAATCTCTTTCTCCATTCATTGGTCTTGGTTTTTACACCAGAAGTAATGCAGAACTTTGTTTGATTGGTACAAAAGGAACACCAGGCAGACCATTAGTCAAAAATGTTTCCCAAGCAATCCTCTCGCCCATCGGAGAGCATTCCCAAAAACCGGAAAAGGTTGCAAACCATATTGAAATGATGTATAATGGTCCTCGTATAGAATTATTTGCACGAAAAACAAAACGAAATTGGGACTGTTGGGGTAATGAGACTGAGAAATTTAATGGAGTAGATTTGTATGATTTTGAATCTAGTTGATAAAACAGACCTCATTTTACATAGAGCCGCAGAACCATTTGATTTTTCTGATCCAGAAATTGATCCGGACGAAATGGTGAAAAATTTAACCGATACTATGATTCATTTCAGAGGAATAGGTCTTGCGGCACCTCAAGTAGGCCTTCCATATCGATGTTTTGTTGTCGGAAATCCAGATGAAAATGAGAGCATCATTCCGGTTTTCAATCCTCGGATTGTTGACATGTCAATGGATCAAATTGGATATGAAGAAGGCTGCCTATCATTTCCTAATCTATATTTGAAAATCAAACGACCAGAAAATATTAGAGCAAGATTTGAAAGACCAGACGGAACCACATGGACGTTTAAATTTGAAGGCGTGACAGCAAGAATTTTTCAACACGAACTAGACCATTTAGATGGCATCACATTTACAAAGAAGGTTAGTAAATTGAAATTGGATATGGCACGGAGGAAGATGAAAAAATATGCCCACAGATAGGACAGAATTTTATAATACACGAGCCGCGGTCATGGAACATCAACGAAAAATTAATCAATTGCAAGAAAATGTTAATGTAATGACTGAAAAAATGAAACGGATATGTCCGCATGATAAAACATCAACCAAAGAATTTCATTCAATCTATGATCATTCTCATGATTTTTCCATGGAAGTTTGTGATCATTGTGGCGCACAAATAGGATTTGGAGAACCTATACATGGCTAATACAGACGACGGAAAATGGCTTTGGGAAATATTAGATGATGCTGCAATTGCGGCCGATTTAGGTGGTATTGGTGTCAGTTCTCCTAAAAAAACCAAAAAACAAAATCCTATTTCTGAGGAAAAGAAAATTTTTGCATGGGCATTTCATGATACTCTAACATCTTTTGTACATATCTTTTTTAATCCAAAATATCAATCAAAATCATCTAGTAAAATAATCATACATAAATTACGAAAAAGTGAATCCGGTATAAGAGGACCAGAATACACATTATATGAAGAAACTATATATGATATTGAAACAGCAAGAATACTCTATCTCAATTATTACGATAATATTAATATTAAATTTCATGAACTAACCGAACAGGATACTATTTGATGACAAGTCATTACACTGAAAAGAATACACTTTTACTGAACCATTACACCAATGTGACGTTTGAAGAAATCCGCCGGATGAATGATGTTGAGTTCCGGGAATGGGTGATAGAAATGCGAAAAGCAGTATCATCCATCTGGGATGACTATGACTTACCTCCACGTGTGGGGTTGTCTAAAAAGGAAATCAATCAACAGTTTTGGAGGCTTTCTGGTTATCCTGTCCATGAATTTGAATGCACTGATGAAATAACAGGTGATGTTTGTATTCGTAATACACAAACCAACTTAGGCACATCGGCGGTTAATGCATGGTTTCCAACTATGATGAAAACACGAATTAACTACAAAGCCGCCGACGATGGAAAATCTATTTATGATCATTTTGTTGATGATGCTCTCCTAGAAAAGGTGATCACATATGCAAAAAGACATTTCCATAGAGATTCTTTCTATCATTATTCCATTCCTATGAAAGCGAATGATGGAGCATTTCTTGCAGCAAAAACAGGCCTTGAGTGGATTACTGAATTTGAAAATTCAAAACGACAATTAGGAACTCATGGATATTGGATTGAACCAAAAAAGGCGGATGCAGAATATACAGGATATAATGAGGACCTTAAAAACCAAAAATACCTAGAATTGACGGCGACGGAAATTGAAGATTTTGCCTTTGAAACGTGTGTGCTTGATCACCCATATTGGTGTGAAACATTTGCAAATTATGATCCTGAAAATCTTGCAGACAGATATCAAATTCGATTATATAAATATGGCCAGAAGATTTTTCCACTAGGATTCAAGGCTTTTCGAATTTCATGGTGTCAATATGCCGTTAATTTCCCACCACTTACTGCAAAATATCTTTATGAAAGATATCTACCAAAAGGTAAGAGTGTGGTTTGGGACCCTTCTGCTGGTTGGGGAGGTCGCATTATTGGCGCTATGTCATGTGACGATGACTATTCTATTCATTATATCGGCTGCGATCCTAATAGTGACCACACTATTGTTTGTGATGGTGGTAGGAGGTCTACAAAATATGAAAATGTGGCCGAACATTACAATAAAATCAGGAATACAGCAGTACTTTTCCCCCATGAAAACACTTTTGAAATATTTCAATGTGGTTCAGAAGAAATGCAAAACTTACCTGAATTTCAGAAACATAAAGGAAAGGTAGACCTTGTTTTTACATCTCCTCCATATTTTGCAAAAGAAGCATATAGCGAGGATGAAGAACAATCATATAAGAAATTCAGATCATATCCGTTATGGAGAGATGGTTTTCTTTATGAGACATTTAAAACTGCCTGGGAATGGTTGCAACCAGATAGCTATCTTTTATGGAATATTGCAGATGCCAAATTTGGGAAAGATATTCTACCATTAGAACAAGATTCGATTGATATTGCTACTAAATTAGGGTTTGTTCATGTTGATACTCTTAAAATGGTTCTTGCTCAAATGCCCGGAGGAAATAGAATTGATTCAGAAACAGGCTTACCAAAAGCAAAAAATTTCTGTAAGGTGAATGGAATGTGGTTTAAATATGAACCAATTTTAATTTTCAGAAAAATTTTATCATGATAAACATATATATTGTGCAAAGACAAATTCCTTATGGGTATGATGAATGGAGATTTTATATAGAAGAAGATAATGATGAAGAATTATGGTTAGAGTATTATATTAATGAACAAATACAAGCAAGGCATACTCGTAATATTAGTGAAGCTCGTCAAGCTTGGTTAAATTTACTTAATAAAGGTTATGAAAGAATTCAATAAAGAATAATATGGCACCAATAGGATTTGAACACCTAACAAAGAAAAGGATTTTTGTTTTACGTAATTCTAATCCTACTCCTAGTGGTGTCGTTGAATATAAATTTGTTGTGGCCGGTAACAAAACAACAATTGAATATTGGACAAATACAGCAAGAATAGGGTGGACACACCATACTACACCAGAAGCAAGAGTTCATTGGTTAGATAAACTTGAAGCTGGATTTGTTTATGTAAAATAAAAGCAAGAATATTTCTTTTCATAAATACTTATGAAAGGAAGGTAACTATGATAAAGTGGTTTGTTTTTTTACTTACTCTATGTTTTAGTTTCTCTACTCTTGCACAACAGCAACAAAATGGTCCGGTTTGTGCCGACGCAAAAATAATGCGCGAAAAAATAACAAAGGAACATAAAGAAATTGTTGCGTTTACTGGCTTGACCAACAATGGAAAGGCCGTTTTAGAAATATTTGTGAATGAAGAAACAAGAAAATGGACATTAATTGGAACGAAACCAGATGGTATTTCTTGCGTTATTTCGCATGGTAGTGTATATGATTTTGTAAAAGGTGAGTTAGTACCCGAAAAATCTGGATTTACTTTATAGGAGGAAATAATGAAATTTACAGCTATTATAACATTTGGTATTATGGTGCTAGCCGCAGCATTGTTTATGCCTCAAACATCTATGGCGCAGGCGCTGTGCGGCGAACGCGACAACTTCCTGACCCATCTGGGCAAGAACCACAAGGAAGCCCCCGCCGCCATGGGCGTGACCTCCTCCGGCCGGGTGATCGAGGTGCTGACCTCGGAAAACGGTTCCTGGACCATTATCGTCACGCATCCCAATGGCACCTCCTGCATGCTCGCCGCCGGCGAAGCCTGGGAGGAAGTAGAACGGATCGCCATGGGACCTACCACATAAAAAGGCTTGACTTTCGCCCAAAAATCTATATTATAGAGATATAGAGTTTTTTTGGAGAGATTTTGTCATGAGAAGAAAAGCAAACATGCAAGGGCGAAAATCAATTTTCGCCCGGTTGCTAGGCCGAGAAAATATCACAATCATCCATAGACCCGATCTTCCAACCGCCGCTGCGGACGTGAAGAATCGGGTTCTTTATTGTCCTCTATGGAAGGACATGTCTGGTGATTTGTATGACCTTTTGATGAGTCATGAAATTTCACATATGTTGAATACTCCTCCCGAAGGATGGCACGACGCAATCGACGTTAATGGACCGGCCTTCAAGGGATTTTTGAATATCTGTGAAGATGCTCGAATCGAAAGATTGATTCAGAGAAAATTCCCTGGACTAAGGCCTGCATACAAAAAAGGATATGCTGAATTAATCAAAAACTTTAAGTTTTTTGGTGCTGATCCTAGGCCAGAAACCTGGAATAAAATGTTGCTAATCGATCGGTTGAATATTCATTTCAAGCTTGCAAAGGCATCTGGAATTGAATTTGATGATACTGAGGAAGAGTTTGTCACTCGCATGGATGAACTATCTACATTTGAGGAAGCCCGCAAACTCGCTGAGGACCTTTTTGAAAAATGTAAAGAAGAAATGTCTCAGACAAGCCAGAATGATGTACAGTCTGAATTTGGTGAAGGTGATGGGGAAGGTGAAGGTGATGGGGAAGGAGAAGGTGAAGGAGCCCCAAAGGATGGAGAAGATGGTGAAGAAGGAAATGCAGTTCTTGGCGGCCGGGAAGGTGGGGACGATGGTTCTGCCGGACCAGTTGCACAGACAGACGAAGAATTCCGCAAAAACACAAAAAAATTGAACGATAAAGCCACAGAGGACTTTATCACTCTTCCTAAAATTGATGATCTTGTTCCTGAGAATTGCATTGTTCCTCACAATGAAATCCATGGAGAATTCACAAACAAGGTTTTTGCCAAAGAATTGAAAAAGACTGTAAAAAAGAAAGACATTAGTGGAAGTATAAATTCTTCTGGTTGGGAAGAAAAATATCATACACACAGAAAAACTATTGCATACCTAGTTAAAGAATTCACTATGAAAATGGCCGCCGATGTTGCCCGGCGAGCCGTAATTTCAAAAACTGGTGTTCTTGATACTAGAAAGCTGAAAGATTATAGACTAGTTGATGATGTTTTCAAAAGGCACACTAACGTTCCAGAAGGTAAAAGCCACGGTTTGGTAATGTTCATTGATTGGTCTGGATCCATGTCTGACATTATCCAGCAGACTGTGGAACAAACTATTGTCCTTGCTGTTTTTTGTCAGAAGGTTGGCATTCCTTTTGATGTCTATGCGTTCTATTCGAGTGGTTATGGATCCTCAAATTGGGATAATCATTATGGTCCTAAAGCCTTTCCTTCTGATTTAGGCCTTGAACGGTGCAAGTTGTTAAATTTCCTATCCTCCAGAATGTCTCCCGCAGAATTCAAAAGATCATGCAATAAGTTCTATGAAGAGGCTGAAAATCTACAACACCACAGGAGTAGGGCCCAATATTCTTTGGGAGGAACTCCATTAAATGCATCCATTGTTTTGGCAAGAAAGGTTGTGCATGATTTTCGTGAATTGCATGATGTTCAAATTGTCAATACAATTTTCTTGACAGATGGATATAGCAATTTTGGTAATGAAACACGAAGCGGAAAGCACTTTGATACAACAAGTGTCGTGGTTAATGATCGCGAATCTGGAAAAGTCTATCAGCTTCGAGGAGACGATCATGGCCAAGAGCGGGGTTCATTTACCGATATGTTGTTAAAATCTCTTGGAGATTCTCTTGATATCAATGTCATTGGATTTTTCTTGCAAGATCAGAATGGATTGCCAGGCCTTCGTGAAGGTACGGCAAAGGTGAAAAGAAAGTCTAATTATGATTCTATCTATGCAAACAAAGGCTCTGTCAATATTCCTGATGTAAATGGATATACAGAATTCTTTGTAATCAATAGTCAAGGTTCAAATTTCCAAGGACGGAAAATGTCGATTGGTGGAAAAAATCAGGATGAATTGACTGCATCATTTAAAGACAACAGAAAAAGACTCCTGACTAACAAAGTTTTCTTGAATCGTTTTGTTGAGTTGATTGCGATTTAAGGCTTGACATAACCTATAGGTCATGTATACTATAATTATAGCGAATGAGAGACCGCAAGGAGAAAGGGCTATATAATGAAGATGACACCAGAACGAGCGGAATTCATCGAAAAGGGACATGAACGTCATGGGCCGGTGATCACCCGCAAAGAGGTTTTAGACCTTGCAAAAGAATTGGGGCATCCTGTTCCGACTTGGTTGCTCAATGACACCGAATTTCGATATGCAAGAGGCGAATATAGTTTGCCAATTCATTTGGTGCCAGGACATGAAGAAGAGGAAGTGGTTGTTGCTCCTAAAGATCAACCAATCACGGTGGTTAGCACCAATAGTGCATTGCGGAACAACAATTCGTTAGTTCCTGTTATCGATCCTCTTTTCGTCAAATTCGGCTTCACTGATGATTTGATCAAAATCCTAAAGTCCGGCATTTTTTATCCTGTTTTCATCACAGGATTGTCTGGCAATGGTAAAACTTTCGGTGTTTCACAGGCTTGCGCCCAGGCGGGAGTTGAACTAATCCGAGCAAACATTGTCGCCGAAACTGATGAAGATGATTTGATCGGCGGATATCGTCTAGTCGATGGTAATACAGTCTGGCAGGATGGTCCCGCGATTGAAGCCATGAAGCGCGGCGCAAAATTGTTGCTTGATGAGGTTGATTTGGGCACCAGTAAGATTTTGTGTTTGCAGTCAATTCTTGAAGGCGCTGGATATTTTGTCAAAAAGACTGGCGAATATGTCACTCCTGCTCCTGGGTTCAACGTTGTTGCAACCGCGAACACGAAAGGTAAAGGATCCGATGATGGCCGATTCATGGGAACTCAAACCATGAATGAAGCTTTCTTGGAGAGATTTGCCATCACAGTGGAACAGGAATATCCTTCTATGTCTGTTGAGAAGAAAATCCTGAATAAGATTTTCAAGAAATTGAATCTCAACAATCCATCATTTATCGAAACTGTGGTCCGATGGGCAAATGCTATTCGAGAAACATATTACGATGATGCAGTGGATGAAGTTATTTCCACTAGACGGCTAGTTCATATCTCCAATGCTTTACAGATTTTTGGTGATGAAGAAAAAGCAGTCAAAATGTGTTTGAACCGATTTGATGCAGAAACATCAACTGGATTTTTCGATCTATTCAAACAGACCAAGGCGAAGGTCAAGGAAGAGATTGAAAGAAAGAAAAATCCTAAGAAGTTCGAAGACAAAAAGGTAGAGGAAAAGGAAGATAGAACCAAGCACGTTCCTTTCTAGTCTCTCACAAAAATCGTGCTTGTAGAACCGGGGGAAACCCCGGTTCTTTCGTATATATAAAAAGAAGACTACACGTATAATATGGGAGTGATAATGCCAGACGTTCAAATTGCCGTTTCAGAATTACAAAAAAGAAAACTATTTGTTGCCACACCAATGTATGGAGGAATGTGTGCAGGAATGTATACAAAATCTTCCTGCGACCTTTCTCTTTTATGTGCGCAATATGGAATAGAAATTAGATTTTTCTATCTCTTTAATGAAAGCCTAATTCCAAGGGCTCGAAATTACCTTGTTGATGAATTCCTTCGAAGTGATTCAACCCACCTTATGTTTATCGATGCAGATATAGGATTTGATCCTAAAGATGTCCTTGCGCTCCTTGCATTGCAAGATGATGATTCAGAATATGATATTATTGCTGGACCATATCCTAAAAAATGTATTGCATGGGAAAAAATCAAAACCGCAGTTGACAAAGGCCATGCTGACGAAAATCCAAACAACCTAGAAAGATATGTTGGAGATTATGTATTCAACCCAACAGAAGAATCTACAGAAATTCGATTAGATGAACCGGTAGAAGTCTTAGAGGCAGGAACAGGATTTATGTGCATCCGGCGTGCAACATTAGAAAAGTACACAGAAGCCTATCCAGAATTCAAATATCTACCAGATCACGTCCGGACAGAGGCATTTGATGGTTCTAGAGAGATTATGGCCTTTTTTGATACCGTGATTGATCCTAATTCAAAACGATATCTATCCGAAGATTACATGTTTTGCCAATGGGCTAGAAATGCTGGATTGAAAGTTTGGTTATGTCCATGGATGAAAATGCAACACGTTGGTTCATATGTGTTTGGTGGCAGTCTAGTTGACCTTGCACAAATTGGAGCTCCTGCAACGGCCGAGAAGGCCTTAATAAAGAAAGGAAAATAATGTCATTTCCAAGTGATCATGAACTTTTTGTACCAAACGATGATACTACAATTAAACCACCTTTTCCCAAATACAAATATGGAGAACCAGAGGCATTAACAGAGGCGTTGGAATATATTTCTAAGACATATGGAGAACATTATGTTGGTGACGAAGAAATCCAAGCTCTAGATTATTTTGCTTCTGTTGATATTGCAGAGACAATTGGATTTTGTCGGTTCAATGCGATGAAATATCTTGCTAGATTTGGTAAGAAAAAAGGTAAAAATGATCTTGACTTATTGAAAGCAATCCATTATACTATACTATTGAAACATTTCGTGCATAAACAATCTGGAGAAAAGAATGAAAGTTAGTGGACTCACTATTGAGATTATGAAAAATTTTGCGGCGATTAATTCCTCATTATATTTCAAACAAGGCAAAAAACTTAGAACAATATCCCGAGCCGCAAATATTCTGGCCGAGGCGGACATTGAAGAAGACGTTCCACAAGAATTTGCAATTTATGACATGCCAGGATTTCTGGCCACTCTTGGTGGATTTGCTTCTCCTGAATTTATCTTTGACGATGATGAATCATTATTAATTGAGGATTCAGTACACCCTGAAAGAAAAGCAAAATATCATTTTTGTGATAAAGACCTTATTAAAATCCCACCTGAAAAAGACCTTGCACTACCAGACGAACATGTCAAATTTTCATTGACTTCTGAGAACTTCCGCGCAGTCTCGCGCATGGCAGGTGTTCTTGATGTCGAGGAAATTGTGGTTTTGTCTGATGGTGGAAAACTCAAAATGGGCGCCACAAATATCAAAGACGAAAAATCAAACCAATTTTTCACAGAATTATCTGACACAGACCTACCTCCTTTCCGTGCAACATTCAAAGCGGAAAGCCTCCTTTTGATTGAAGCTCCATATGATGTTACAATATCATCGGCCGGGCTTTCCAAATTTACCTGCACAGATTCAAAATATCCTGGACTAACATATTGGATTGCAAACGACGCGAATACATCTGAATTTGAATAAGGAATATTATGCTGCAAAAAGATGAATTTCTTTGGGTGGAAAAATATCGCCCAAAGAGAGTGGATGATTGTATTCTACCTGAATCTCTAAAGACAACATTCAAAGATTTCATTAACCAGAAGAATGTGCCGAATCTTATTTTGGCCGGAGCTTCTGGTGTGGGTAAGACAACTGTTGCGAAAGCAATGTTGGATGAATTAGATTGTGATATCCTGGTTGTCAATGGTAGCCTGGATAGAAATATCGATACTTTACGAAATGAAATTACTCATTTTGCATCTACAGTTTCTTTTTCCAGTGGGCGTAAATATGTCATATTGGATGAAGCAGACTATCTCAATGCGAATTCAACTCAACCTGCATTACGCAATTTCATGGAGGAATTTTCCAAAAACTGTGGGTTCATTCTGACATGTAATTTCTTGAATAAAATCATACCACCATTACATTCCAGATGTTCTGTGGTGCATTTCAAAATACCAAAGACAGAAAAACCAAAACTTGCAATGGAGTTTTGTAAAAGAGTTTATGGTATTCTTGAGGAAAATGGAATAGAATATGATAAAAAAGCAGTCATTGGATTGATTACTGCCCAGTTTCCAGACTGGAGAAGAATACTCAATGAGTTGCAAAGATACTCTGCCACAGGCAAAATTGATGCAGGAATTCTTGTTAATATCTCACAAGAAAACATCAAAGAGTTGATGTCAATGTTGAAAAATAAAGACTTCAAAGAAATGAGAAAATGGGTCGCGACAAATAATGATTCAGAATTCTCCTCATTGTGTCGAAATATCTATACAGGAGCCTATGATTATTTTGAGAAAAGTTCTATTCCTGTACTCGTATTAATTCTTGCAGAATATCAATATAAGAATGCCTTTGTTGCAGACCCAGAAATCAATACTACAGCAATGTTAACAGAAATAATGAAAGAGTGTGAACTTGTCTAATTATCCTCCAAAAAAATTGTATGTTATTATTGTAAACCTAATGGGACTGCAAAAATATGATCTATTTCATAATGATGAAACAGGATATGATACATGGTATGACAAAACAGAAGATGTTGGTTTTGAATTAGATGATGTAAATGAGTTTAATGACATAGAATCTGATGGATATTCTATGTACATCTTTACATCAAAGAAAGATCGTGATAGAATATACAAATACATGGATAAGTATCGCAATCATATAAGGAAGCATATATAATGGGACATTATTTATCGGAAATGGAACCAAATTGGCGAAGTGATAGGCAAAAGTCTAGAGCAGCCCGACGGCAAGCCGTTGCAAAACAAATCGCAGAAGAAATAGAAGAAAGTGGTATTGAATATGTTCTTGCCGATATCATTTTAGGTGAAGGTGATTATTATATATGAGCAACCCGTTTGAATTTGTCAATGAAATAAATACAGGACACAATGATATAATTCGTGATTCTGACAATCCAGATTTGATGGCTAAAGAATATCTTCCATTCATCACTAATCGAACATTGTCATATTTTCCTGATATTGTATTATTGGCAAATGAAATGAATCGGTACTATGATTTACCACATGAACAACAGTTTGCGTTTTTCCTCTTTTCAGTAAGGAAAAGAAAACGTTTCTCTAAGTGGGCAAAGAAAATAGATGATCAAAAACTCGATCTAGTCATGCAATTTTTCGGCTATAATGAAAAAAGAGCCTTAGAAATCATAGACCTTCTTTCTGATTCTCAAATAAAAATAATACAAAAGAAATTAGAAAAAGGTGGAATTAACCATGGACGAAATAAACATAGTGGACAGTCTAATTGAGGTAACGTTATCAGACAGTGAAGACTTCCTAAAAGTAAAAGAAACACTAACAAGAATAGGCGTTGCAAGTAAAAAAGACAAGACACTATTTCAATCTTGTCATATTCTACATAAAAAAGGACGATATTATATTGTCCATTTCAAAGAATTATTTGCATTAGATGGAAAACCTAACAATTTTTCAGAAGAAGATCAAGGGAGACGCAATACTATTGCAAACTTACTTGCAGAATGGAGCCTTGTTTCTTTGGTAAAACCAAGTAAATCTAAAGCACCAGTAACATTATTGAATAATATCAAGATTCTTCCATTTCATGAGAAGAACGAATGGAACTTAGAGGTGAAATATAATATTGGAAGGAAATAATGAAAACCAAAAAAGATGATGAAGTATGGTTAGAAGCATATATTGCAGCCATTAAAAGTTCGACACATTACATTAAAGAATTTTCCGGTATAGCGGATAAATGTTTAGAACAATACAAAGAACGATTTGATATTTACTACCAAGAGGAACAAAATGAGAAGTGATTATGATTTAGTAAAAGAGTTTCATGAAAAATTTGAAATAGATATCGGTGAAACCCCACATATTCCAACAGGACAAGTTCTTGCTTTTCGTCTTGAATTGATTGATGAAGAATTAAAAGAACTTTTTGAATCCATAGAAAACAATGATCTTGAAAATTTTGCACAAGAACTTGCTGATGTTCTCTATGTTGTCAACGGATTTGCCGTGACAGCAGGCATTGATGTACATAAAATTCTTGAAGAGGTTCATCGATCCAACATGACAAAACTTGATGAAAATGGCAAAGTAAATAAACGTGCAGACGGAAAGGTCTTAAAAGGACCAAACTATCAAAAACCAAACATCAAGAAAGTTTTGAAATAATGAAACTCTCTCCTCATTTTTCTTTGTCTGAATTTACTAAGAGTCAGACGGCAACAAGAAACAATATAGACAACTCTCCTACAACAAAACACCTAGAAAACCTTAAGTTAGTATGTCAAATGGTACTTGAGCCAGTACGAGTTAATTTAGCTGCGCCTATTATTATTACCTCAGGATATCGCAGTCTAGAATTAAACTCTCTTATTGGTGGTAGTCCTATGTCTCAACACTGTAATGGTCAGGCCGCAGATTTTGAGGTAATTGGATTTCTTAATGGATATGTTGCCAATTATATTAAAGACAAGTTGATTTTTGATCAACTGATTCTCGAATTTTATAATCCAAAGGATCCATCATCTGGATGGGTGCATGTTTCATATCGAGGTGATGGCCTCAACCGAAAAGAAGTTCTCACCGCGGTGAAAGAAAATGGAAAAACAATTTACAAAGAAGGCATAATCCTGTAGAATAGTCTTTATGTACTTTTATACAAACGTTTCAAGGCTTGGGAAGTTTTTGCTCGTGCGCGGATACCAAGATGGTGTCCGCGTTCATTTTAGGCATCAGTTCAAACCAACATTCTATCTTCCTGGATCAACTCCTTCAAAAATCAAAACAATCGACGGCCGTCATGCCGCTCCAATTTCCTTTAACACAATGAAGGAAGGAATGGAATTTCAACTAAAATATGAAGACACTGACGGATTTGAAATCCATGGATCAACCAATTATCAATATGTGTACATGAACGAAATGTGGCCTGGTCAGATTGAATATGATCAATCATTGGTTCGTTCTGTCAATATCGATATTGAAGTTGATTCCGAAAATGGATTTCCTGATCCAGAGGATGCTCTTGCTCCAATTACTGCAATCACAATGAAGTATCAAAATACGTTTTTTGTGTTCGGTTGTGGTGATTTTGATTCTTCCAAATATCCAAATGTGGAATATGAAAAGTGTTTTGATGAGGAAGACTTAATCCGACAGTTTCTTGATGTCTGGAATAAGATTGATCCTGATGTTGTCACGGGATGGAATATCCAATTTTTTGATATTCCCTATCTTGTCAATAGGATTACTAGAGTTTGTTCGGAACAAACTGCCCGGAGATTATCTCCGTGGTATAAAATAACATCAAAAGTTGTCACCTCCCACGGCCGTGCCCAGACAATTTTTGACCTTATTGGTGTATCCATTCTCGATTATCTAGAAATGTACAAGAATTTCACACAAAATAAGAGAGAATCATATCGTCTAGATTATATTGCACACGTTGAATTGAAAGAGAAAAAACTAGACTACTCTGAATACCAAACCCTCCACAAACTTTATCAAGAAAATTACCAAAAATTCATTGAATATAACATCAAGGACGTTAAGTTGGTTGATGGTTTAGATAACCAACTCAAAATGATTGAGATGGTATTGGCCATCGCATATGATGCAAAAGTTAATTACCGTGACGTATTTGCCCAGGTTCGGTTGTGGGATACTATCATCCATAATTATTTGATTGATCGAAACATTGCAGTACCACCAAA
>CEPX01192114.1_pt1 | contig 28199 bp, 30 predicted proteins | sample 361361 | NCBI WGS metagenome assembly CEPX01 (sample SAMEA2619974, study PRJEB7988) | marine metagenome | biome: marine biome (ENVO:00000447); feature: mesopelagic zone (ENVO:00000213) & marine oxygen minimum zone (ENVO:01000065); material: "saline water (ENVO:00002010), including plankton...
GGAGTTATAAAAGAAATAACATCAGTCCATGGTCTAATAGCCCACGGAAGGGGGGAAGCATTTGATTATATTTTAAAAGAAAAAACAAATGAGTTCGCTATTAAATCAATTCAAGCAGCTGCTTCTTTGTTACTTCTCGCAAACCATCCAATCATCTCAATTAACGGAAACTCAGCTGCATTAGTTCCAAAAAATCTTATCAAACTTTCAAAAACTTTACAATGTCCATTAGAAATAAATATTTTTCACACTTCTTCAAAAAGAGAAATTAGAATTAAAAAATTTCTAATAAAAAAAGGAGCAAATAAAAACTCAATCTTATTACCTCAAAAAGATTACACCCTAAAACACTTAGATTCTAACAGAAAATTCATCAACAAAAATGGAATTAATAAATCAGATGTTGTTTTTATTCCACTTGAAGACGGTGACCGTGCTTCTGCTTTAATTAAAAACAATAAAAAAGTAATTACAATAGATCTCAACCCGATGTCTAGAACTTCACAAACCTCTACAATATCTATAGTCGATAATATCACAAGAACATTACCTCTCCTAAACAAAACAGTATTACAATACAAAAACAAATCAGAAAAAGAACTAAAAAATATTCTAAAAAATTACAACAATAAAAAAAATTTATCAGATTCTATTAAAAAAATAAAAAAATTATAAAACAAACTTCAACATATCTCTCAAATTATTACCTTTAATCTCAACATCACAAACTTTCCTCAACTTATCACTTTTACAATTAAATGCAATTCCTAATCCTGCTTCTTTGCAAATCTTAACATCATTAAAATGATCACCAATAAATGCACATTCAGATAATTCTATCCCTTCTTTCTCACAAATTATCTTCAACGCCTCTGCCTTACCATCCATATCATATTCAGTTGCATCTACTTTTGTAATGTTGCCAGATTCATCAAAAAAAATCTTACTAAAATAAATATAATCAAAATAATCTTCATAACCTGGAAATAATTTCTCTAAAATCACATTAAGACTTCCAGAAATAATTGCTAACTTCATTCCTTTTTCTTTTAATTTATCTAAAACTTCCAAAGCACCTTCCATCAACTTAATATCAGAATTCTCTATTGCCTTAAAGAAATCATCTTTCTTTGAATTCAGTTCTTGCCACATACCAATATCATGTTCTGCCCATTCCAAATAACTTATTTCTCCATTAAAAAACTTATTTTTAGCATCTTCTCGCTTATGTTTATCAGTCTGAAAAAAATCATGAAATAACCTCCAAGAATAATCTATATTATCTACTAAAGTACCATCCACATCAAAACAAACTAACTTATACTTCCCCATTCATTAAAGAAATACTAAGAATATTAAAAATCTTTACAATCCCAAAGATTTATATACAAACCCAGATAATCCATTTCTATGATAGTCGGATTTAATTTCAACAAAATTAGTGCAGAAAAAAACGAATCTGTTAAGGGAAAAATAGACGTTAATAATAATGTCAGCATTAAAGAAGTACAAGAAGCTAGTTTTTCCTTAGGTAAAAAAGATCAAAATGGAGTAAGATTTGTATTTGAATTTACATCTAAATATGAACCTGAAGTGGGATTAATTAAATTTGAAGGAGACGTCTTATATGTTGACAATGAAAAAGCAATAAAAGAAATTGTAGATTCCTGGAAAAAAGATAAGAAATTAAAAAAAGAAATTATGGGAGGAATTCTTAACACAGTCTTAACAAAATCAAATGTTCAAGCACTTATTTTAAGCCAACAAATAAATTTACCACCTCCAATTCCAATGCCTAAAGTCAACATAACAAAAAAACCAGAAAAAGGTTCTGCTAAAGGCAAAGAATATATTGGCTAATCTGATTTATTTTGATCTTCTAACCTCTTGATTATCATTTCCAAGATACCCTTACTTATCCTATCACCCCTATCTTGGTGCAAATAATAATCCAAGAAATCATCTACAGTTTTAATCTCTGCCAGATCCTGGGTCGGAGTAACATTATAATTTTTATTTACACTCAAAGAACAACCTGCACTTGATATTAATAAAGAAATACAAACAGCCCCTATTGTCCCCCTACCCATATTCCGAAGGTTATAAGAACTGAAATATGTTTTGACTCTGGAGAGATAGCCCATTTTTTAAGATCTTTATTTGTTAATAAATTTCCTTAAATCTTTTCCAACTTTTTCTATTGACTCAGACTTACTCTTCTCTCTTAACAATTTTAACTTTTCAAAACCAGCATCATAATCATCTAAAAAATCCTTAACAAAATCTCCATTCTTAACATTATTTAAAACTTTTTCCATATTACCCCTAACCTTGTCATTAATTAAAAACTTTCCAACCTTCCTTCCACCATATTCTGCAGTATTACTCACCTTGCCATACATCCCCTCTATCCCATGTTTTGTTAATAATTTAGTAATTAAATTTGATTCATGTAAACAAAAATAAGCTAATTCTTCAGGATATCCATTTTCAACCAAGGTATTGAAAGCCATTTTAATTAACTCAACCATCCCACCACATAAAACAGCTTGCTCAGAAAATAAATCTTGAATAGTCTCTTGTTCAAAACTACATTCTAAGCATCCTTTTTTCAAAAGTCCACAACCCTTTGCCAATGCTAAAGCAATCCTTAATCCATCCTCTGCATCTTGTTTTATAGCTATTAAACTTGCAATCCCCGACCCTGCTTGATAAGAACTTCTTACTTCCGGCCCTGGCCCCATAGGAGCAACCATAATAACATTTACATCCTCAGGAGGTTTAATTATTCCATAAGTTATACTAAACCCATGGGAAAAACTTAATGTCTTACCTTTAGTTAAATAAGACCTTATAGAATTATTATACACCTCACCTTGGACTTCATCAGGAATTAAAACATGAATAATACTTGCATTCTCAACAGCATCAGAAACACTCATAACATTATGGCCTTCTTTCTCCGCTTTTTCCCAACTTTCTCCTTTACGCAAACCAACAATAACATTTAACCCAGAATCTTTAAAGCAATTTGCCTGTGCTTCACCTTGAGAACCATAACCAATTACTGCTATTATCTTATCTTTTAATACCTCTAAATCTCCATCCTCCTCAGAATAACGTTTCAACATATACTACAGAAATATTATTTTTTTTAAAAAAGATTGTATTTTTTTAGAGTCTTAATTCAATCATGCAAATCAACCATTTTATCCTTAATAGCATCTCCCATCTCAGAAGTAGTGTTATGGCCACCTATGTCCTGTGTTCTTGTCCTGCCACCCTTCAACACAGACTCAATTGCTTTCATAATTAAATCAGCACTTTTTTGTTCTCCTAAATTTTCCAACATCATAGATGCTGCCCTTATTGAAGCAATTGGATTTACAATCTTTTTATCTTTAAACTTAGGTGCACTTCCATGAACTGGTTGAAACATAGAGATGCCTTCTGGATTAATATTAGCCCCTGCACTTAATCCCAACCCACCTTGAACTACAGTACCTAGATCTGTAATAATATCTCCAAACATATTTGGAGCTACTAACACTTGATACCTCTCTGGTGCCCTTAACAACTGCGTTACAACAAAATCAACAAAACCATACTCACAATTTATTTCGTCATAATCTTTCTCAATTTTATCAGCAGTTTCTCTCCATAGTGAATAGAATTCCATATTATTTGCCTTATCAACTGCAGTAACAAGACTCTTATTTTTAGCTTTAGCATAATCAAATGCAAATTTTAAGATCCTTTCACATCCTTTTTTGCTCAATAATCCAATTTGATATGCAATTTCACTCCCTTTAGTTTCAACATCAACTCCAAACTTCACTTTATACAAATTCTTCACAACATTATGCTGTTGTTTATTCCTGCCATTTTTAGCCTTACCACTAAGACCAACATAAAAATCCTCAGTATTCTCCCTTATAATGGAAAAATCAATATCTTCATGAGATTTATTCATTACAGGACAATCTATACCTGGAAATAGTTTTATAGGCCTAAGATTAACATACTGATCAAAAAACAGCTTAGTGTTAAGAATTATACCAGTTTCCAACACACCAGGGTCAACATTAGGATCTCCAAAAGTTCCAAAATAAATTGCATTACATTTACTCTTAATCTCCTTTAAAGTCTTCTCATCCATCAACTCTTTTGTTTCAAGATAATGTTCCGCCCCATGAGGAAACTCCACCCATTCAACCTTAAATTCATCTATTTCAGAAATCTTATCAATAATCTTAATACCTTCATTCAATACTTCTTTTCCAACCCCATCACCTGGAATAACTGCAACCTTGTAAACCATATAAATCCGACAAAATAATTTTTATATAAAATTTTTGATTTTAACCAATTACTTTACAACTTTACCAAATTTCTCCAATTTTTCTCCTTTTAAAATCTCAGCCAACACCTTATCAAGATCATCCACCTTAACCCTATACTGTCTAGCATTATCCCTATCCCTTATAGTAACTTTCTTATCTTTCAAAGAATCAAAATCAACAGTTATACAAAAAGGAGCTCCAATTTCATCTGCCCTCGCATACCTCCTTCCAATACTACCGCCTTTGTCAAAAACACAGGAATAATCTTTCCTTAAAACATCATAAATCTTTCTTGCTTCCTTTTCTAATTTATTTACTAATGGAAAAACTCCAAACTTAACTGGAGCAATTTTAGGATGTAATTTCAACACCACATTTCCCCTCTTCTTATCATCATTATAAGCATCAAATAAAAATACTAAAAAAGCCCTCTCTACGCCCTGTGAAGGCTCACAAATAACATGAGGCAACACTTTCTGATTAGTTTCAGAATCAAACAAACTCAAATCTGTTTTCGAATGTATGCCATGTTGCTTTAAATCATAATCTGCCCGATTAGCCAACCCAGTCAATTCTTTCCACCCAAAAGGAAATTTATATTCAATATCCCAAGTATCAGAAGCATAATGACTTAATTCACTCTTTGTATGTTGTCTTATCCTAAAATTCTCAGCTTTTGCTCCCAAGTCAACAAACCACTTAACACTCACAGCAATCCAATAAGCATGCCACTCAGATTTTATTACATTCTTTGCAAGCATGTCTTTAACTTTCATAGATTTTTCTTTTTTATCCTTCTCATACATCTCTTCTGTTAAAACATTCATAGAAAAACTATTCACTTCCTTGATATATGGACATTCATTTTCTTTCTCAGGATGTATGAAATACTCTATTTCCATTTGCTCAAATTCTCTCATTCTAAAGAGAAAATCTCTCGGACTAATTTCATTCCTATATGCCTTGCCAATTTGAGCAATACCAAAGGGTAATTTCATCCTAGCATTTTCCTGCACCAACTTAAAATTTGAAAAGATTAGTTGTGCAGTCTCTGGCCTTAAATAAGCTGTATTAGCCTCATCTTGGATAGCTCCAACATTTGTAGCAAACATCAAATTAAAATTCTTAGGATCTCCTAATTCAGACTTACACTTTAAACATTTCAACTTATTCTTCTTAATTGTCTTCTCAATACCTTCCAAAGTCATCCCAGCAGTCGGAAGGTTCAATTCATCTTCAATCAAATGATCTCCTCTAAATCTAGTACCGCACTTCTTACAATCAACAAGAATATCAATAAAACCATCAACATGACCACTAGCCTTCCAAACCTTAGGATTAGTAACAATACTTCCATCAATACCTACAACATCATCTCTCCCCTGAACAAAGGTCTTCCACCAACTTTGTTTAAGGTTATTCTTCAACTCCACACCTAAATGACCAAAATCAAAGAATCCTGCTAATCCACCGTAAATCTCCCCACTAGGATACACAAAACCTTTCCTTTTACAAAAAGTAGCTAAATCTTCAATAGTTAAAGTCATTTTATTAATGAAACAATTTCTATTTTTAATCCTTTTTATTTAGAATATAAATAATTACCTAATAACTTAGGTTGCTTTCAAAGTATCAAGAAGAACTCTCCACTGATTTTCTGTAATCTCACCAGAACCAAAATAAATAATCTCACCATTTCTATCCACTGCATATTTAGTAGTGGTATACCTTATCTGATAATCTCTCAATATACTTTCTTTCCCTGGAAGAAAATCAACACCATCAACCCCTGGACTATACTTTTCTTTATAATTTTCAATCTTCCCTTTATTTTCCTTTAAATCCAAACTCTGAGCAATAATCTTGACATCATCTTTATAATCTGGATAAACATTACTTAACTCTCTAAAATCATTAGCACAATGAGGACACCAAGTTGCAAAAAAATACAACAACACAGGCATCTCTCCTTTATAATCCCTCAAATTAACTTCTTCTCCATTCTCTAACTTAATTTCAAAATCAGGAGGTAAATCTCCTTTCTGTAAACCAATGTTTTTTTCCTCAACCACTTCACCGCTTATCAAATCTCCATGATCACCCACAACAGGAGTTCCTTCCATTAAAGCCTTTTTCTTCTCAAGCTCAGTACTCACAGAACTATTAGAACATCCAAATATTACAATTGCAATAATAACCAACAAACCTATAATTATTTTCCTCATTACTAATCTATCTAACTTAATTTGATTTAATTATTGTTTTTAATACTTAAATAAAAAATTTAATCAAGAACTTCTTTCTTCTTTTTTGTACTCCAAATAACATATCCAACTATTAACACAAATATTAGAAAAAGAATTACACTCATTAATTTTGTATATCTCCAATTCAAAATCCATTCTTGAGTACTATAAAAATAATCTTTTGTTCTTAAGAAATCCCAAGTATTCACAACTGAAGTACCTCTAAAAATAATTATAACCAATCCCAAAATAGAAAAGATAATGCCAGAAATAAGATTTGTAGAATGAACTTCCCAATTCTTTCCAAACAATTTCAAATTCAACATCTTACCCTTAACAAATCTTGTATTCCCTAAATTAAACTTATCATAAAATATTGCCAACACAAACAAAGGTATAGCATTCCCTAATGAATAAAAAAACAACAACAATGCAGACTTAACCATATCATGTAACAAAGCCCCTATACCTAATATTCCAGCTAATATCGGGCCTAAACAAGCACTCCAGCCTAATGCAAAGAAAATTCCAAACAAAAAAGTCCCAAGAAGATCATTCCCAAATCTCTTATGACTAGAAAATATAGAAGAAAAACCTCGACCACTTAAAGACAACAAACCCATACCAAGAATAAATACTCCAGCAACTACCATTAACCAATCTGCTTGCACTACATTAAAAGCCTGCGCCCCTACAAAACCAGCTATAATCCCCATAACAATGAAAGTCAAAGAAAACCCAAAAAAGAAAATCAAAGTCATAAATGTAATATTCTTTTTCTCTTTAAACGTATAAGAAAAATAAGCAGGTAAAAATGGAAGTATGCAGGGACTTAAAATTCCTAAAGCACCAGCAACAAAAGCAACAAAAAAAGAAACCTTTAATGCAATATTCTCAGAAACCTCTTTATTGTAATCCAAAATCTTCAATAAATTAGCTGGTAAGTGAGAATCTGCACTTACAAATGATGTTAAAAATATCAATATACCAAATACAAATAAAATTAATAAAATATTTTTATTCTTCATTTTAAAAAATAAAAACTAATTTACAATAAGCATTCCACCCATTGTTCCATGACCACTACCACATGCTACACTACATCTAAATGGAAACTCTCCCTTCTTATTAGCCACAAAATTAATATGAGCATCATCACCTGGATCAACTCTCTGATTTACGCCATATCCTGTAATGAAAATACCGTGAGCAACATCTTCAGTAACTAGATGAATCTCAACTTTATCACCTTGATTTACTTCAATAACATCTGGATCAAATTCCCATTGCCTTGAAATCATATCAATAACAACAGTTTCACCACTTGAACCACCTTCTTCCATGTGAGTGTCATCTTCAACATGACCCCCCACCATAACATCATCTGAATGGCCATCACCAGTTTCAACACTCTGCCCACATCCAACTGCCAATACTAAAAGTCCAATTATGCCTAAAGAAAATAATAAATTTTTAAATTTCATTTTCTATCCCTTTCTCAAAAGATTTTTTTCTAGATCTATACAACAATATAGTAATCCAAATAAATGCAGTTAATGCCATCATCGGAATTGTGATATATCCAAACTCAAATGTATACTTTATACTACAAGGCACAGCCGCATCCGCAGAACATGTAGAATGAAAATTCACCCTCTGAACTCCATAATGATATATAGCTATCAATCCGCCAATAATCGCCATAGGGATAACATATCTCCCAACTTTCTTATCATTTTTCCACCAAGCAACACCCAATATCAAAGACAATGGATACATCAATATTCTTTGAAACCAGCATAATTTACAGGGAGTATAATGTGCAATCTCTGAATAAAATAAACTCCCTAAAGTTGCAACCAATGCAAACAAAAAAGAAAAAAACAAAGCGCGTTTCAAAATAAAACTCCAGACTTTATCAAAAAAAGGAATGTTTCTCTTTGTAATTTTCTTAAAAATAAAAAATAAAAACAAAAAAACTAGTGAAACACTTGTTATCAAAGTCAATATACCCAATAAAGTATCCACAATTGGAACAATAGGCATTATTCCACCTCCAAACTACAACCACTTCTTGCACTCAATGATTCAAGTGTTTGAACTCCATCCACTCTTGTACCATCTGCAAATTCCCAAGTTGGATATGTCTCAATATTTTCATCAATACAAATCTGAGTTTGTCCACTCTGATCTGGTAAAGAACACTCTACATAAGTTACATGTTCTATAGCTCCACCAAACAAATTCTTCTGATTTTGACAATGTGGACACCAAAATGCACCAAAGAAAGTTACATCATTGTCTGTTAAACACTGTGCAAAAACATCGTAATTTCTTCCACATCCCATTAACACTACTAAAGACAATGCACAAATTATCATTAAAAATTTATTCTTCATATATCTCCACCCCATTAAACTATTTAATTTTTATCCTCAATTTATATAATTTTCTCTAAAACAATAGATGCCGTATAAGGATCGTGAACACTAGCAACTATAACATCCTTACTAGTAACATCTGAATCATATATTATCTCCATCTGCTTACCTTTTTTAGTAACTTCTATCACTCCTTGAATACTGTTTAAATCAAATTCAATAGCAGGTCCACAAGCACCACAAAAAACTCCATCAATCTCCAAAATCAACATCTTCTCCCCCTGATTCTCAGGTATAATCTCAATTTCTGCCATCTCGGGCATTCCATGTGAAAGTGCCATTTCCTGTAAATTACCCAACGGTTTTTTCTCCACCTCCAAATTTCCATAAACAATATTAGCAGCTGTTTGTACAACTAAGTAATTTATCGCAGTCCAACTAACTACCATAATCACAATAGCAATTGCAACTCCTTTCCAATTTTGTTTTACAGCCTGTAGATTACAAACACCAGCCTTCCTCTTAATTAAATATAAACTCAATAACAACATAAACACAATTCCTGCAACTATACTCACAATATGAAATTGGTGCATCACTGCCATACCAAAAGCAGTTCCAAATCCTGATAAAATTAAAACTACTGGAGCTATACAACAAGTTGTTGCTGCAAATCCTCCAACTATTCCAGCCCACAGATTACCTTTCCCATTTACCATTTCAAAATAATTTCCAACCCGCAAATACCATTCCTAGACCAATAACTGCACTGCTTAATCCTGCAGTCACAAACACACCATGATTACTATGAGTGTGGTCTGTATGTCCATCCATAACTACCTTACCAGTCCCCAACATAACATTATGCACATCATGCGGCAATACTGAAAAAATCACTCCACCTATAGCAATCACTAGACCCACTATCAATAATATTTTGTTCATCTTATCACCCATGTTCCTTTCATTGTACTATGGCCAAAACCACAAAATATTGTGCAAATAAATTCCCATACACCTTTCTCGTCTGCAACAAACTCGAGCTCTAAGGGAATTCCTTTTCTAATAACTGTATCAATATCATACCCTGGAATATTCAAACCTTCAATCTCAAAACCATGGGGAACATCCATAGCTTCCACAATAACCTTAATCTTCTCTCCTTTATTCACAACAATCAAAGTAGGCTCAAAAAAGAACTGGTATGCTTTAATATTAATTACACGAACACCATCAACTAATTCTCCAGTTGCCTCCATATCATCATATTTATGCTCATCATATTCCAATAATTTCTCTGCCTTCAAAAAATTTGTATCTCCATTCCCATTTCCACAACCAGCTAAAAGTAAAACAGGTAATAAAAAAATTAGAATATTCATCCCTTTAATTTTTTTAATTAGTTTATTATTTAATTTCATTTTAAATTCCCTCAAATATTTTTTTTATTAAATCTGTTTCTTTAACCTCAACTTCCCTGCCATAATCATAATTACTAGGCAATACAGTTCTCAAAGATCCAGAAATTATGACTCTGCCGTCCATTGCATCCATTTCAACAAAAATTGGATAGAGTGACTTAACTTTAGTAATCCAAACTAACTTATCTTTTTCTATCATCAAAATTGGATCAAAATCTACTGGTTCAGCATTCAACCTTATTTCACTTATTTTCTGAGCCACTTCATAACTTATTGCAGGATTTATATTCATATCTTCTTTATCATAATAAAAAACAGATAATCTCCAAGAAATAATCTTTCCAGTAGAGGGATCGACCTCAACATCTAAGTGATCATTAGCAACAAATACCTCGTTAACATATCTGTACCATGCATGTTTATACATCCCAGTATAGAGTTTTTTTTCTTCTCCATATTTTAACTCTTTTTGATACCTCTCTGGAATTTGATCAAATATACCTTGTGCAATTTCTTCCCTCTGTGACTCATCAAATTTAATTTCATCACTACTGGACATCATACTATCATCCCTAAAACCATAAACTGTAAAATCAACTGGATGTACTAAAACACTAAGCTCTAAAGATCTTTTAAAGTGAACTCTAATCAATTCTAAATCAAAATCAAATCCACTAGGTTCTTCCTCAATTCCAAGAAATTCTTGTGCAGCCTTAACAATACCAGCCTTCATTTCTTGATCAAAATCTAAGGGAACATCATAGAGGATATTTCCATGTGATAAAACAGTTGAACTACTCAACAAGATTCCAACCGCCAGCATTACAAAAAGTGCCCTAATATTTCTATGGATTAATTTCATCGTAGATTTATTCTACTATACTTAATAAAAAAATAAAAAAATAAACTAACATCCACCGACCATCTGCGGTAGGTCATTAATATTTGCAGGGATTGCACCAGAACCTCCACCACTAGAACCACCAGAAGCTACTGGTGTAGATGTACTCTTGGAATTAGTAGAAAATTCTCCACTACTAATCTTTCCTTTTATCCCATTCAATTGTAATGCTTGTACAACACTTATTAGTATTAACACACCCAATACAATACTTATAATCACCTGTTTATTCATTTTAACAACCTCCTACCATTCCTGGTAATTCTTCTAAAACTGATGTATCTCCTCCGCCAATTTTTGTCGCTAATCCGACCATATCTCTTGGAAAAAATAAACTCTTCCAGTCATATACTTCTTTTAATATTTCAGCATCAGTATACTCAGTATTCATTAATAACCACTGAGTTAATGCAAGTACAGCTGGATTATGTTTACAACCACACTTAGATTTTCCTTCTTTTGTTGCACCAGCAGGCCCTACACCACAACAAAACTCACACGATACACCTCGTGGATTTGATGCTAAATCTATATATCTCTGCCAAACTTCTGGATCTTGTTTAGCTTGTTGATCCAATGCTCGATATGCAGCAGCCATTGCTTCCATACTTGCTACAGGATCATCAAAAGAAACACCCATTGCCTCCCCGTAATCAGGAGTTCCAGTTGAAATCATTATAGAAATTGCATCCTCTGATGTTTTAATTTGATTAACTGGATATAGAGCAGCAATTCCTTGTGCAGTTGATTCAATTGTACTTACATCAACATCTGCTAAATCTGTATTACCTAATAATTTAACATGAGAACTACTTGAACCACTCATAAACCCTCCACCAGTTCCACCTAACATCCCAGTAACTGACATTATTTGCAATTGATTAAAAGCAACAAGAGCTGCAACAATAAAAACTCCAACCACACCAATTTTTTCAAGTAATTTATTATTCATCATCTTATACAACCTCATATCTTAGTTTTTATATATATTTTAGTGTGAAAACGGTCATCATTAAAAAGCTTTATTACTCTAATTAAGAATTATTACCGCCCTTTATTGTTCACAAAAGCTTATTCTAGCTTTTTAACAAAACTCACACACTTTAGGTTTTTTCTTGGTTTCTTTCTTTACCTTAGTTTTTTTCTTAGTCTTTTTCTTTTCTGCCATTTTCCACCTCATGAAATATCTCTAAGTATTCCAATATTTATATTTATACAATAACAAAATAGACCCAATTTTATTATTATTTAAACATTACTTTTTTATAATTAATCCAAGTTATTATTTCAATAAAGAAAGTATATTGTGGTTCACCATAAAATTTATATACAACCTAAACAATTTAAAATGATATTAGATAAAATGACAAACACATACACAGCTTGGAAAAGTATTCTGATGTCCTTTAGAAGACATCCTATCACTGTGTGTTGATCGTTTGTCAATTTTAACAAAAACCGTTTTTCTAAAAACAATGGAGGTGTTGAAATTGACCAAAAAGATAAACCTAGATACAGTAGAAACTGAAGAGTTCATAGAAGGATTGTATATAGTAGATTTAAACAATCGGTACGATGAACTAAAGTACAAATGAGAAAACTAAACATTTTTTCAAAAAAAGTAAATGAAATTATTAGATTGAGGCCTCAAATTAACTTTAATTTCACTCAAAAATCACATTGGCACTATCCTGGCTATCCCACTACTACGGCATATTGTTGCTAATATTTCTCACATTTACTGATAAGTTTTTTAAACTCTGTTAAATTAATGTTCAATTAAGGAAGGGTACCCAAGCGGCCTATTGATTTGAAATATTCAAATCAGGTTATAGGGGAGCGCCTGCAGAGCGTTTATTCATGGGTTCAAATCCCATCCCTTCCTTTTTTTCTTAAAATGTTAAGAACTCTAAAAACAGCATACAAAAAAGACCCTGCTTTGAAAAAGGGAATCAATTTTTTAGAAGTATTCCTATACCAAGGAGTTCATGCAATCTGGCTCCATCGAATCGCTCATTCATTCTATAAACTAAATGTTCCAGTTATTCCAAGATTAATTTCTCAGATCTCCAGATTATTAACTCACATAGAAATCCATCCTGGTGCTAAAATAGGTAAAAACTTTTTCATAGACCACGGAACAGGCGTAGTAATTGGAGAAACAACAAAAATTGGTAACAACGTCATGATGTATCAAGGTGTAACATTAGGAGGTCACGGATGGTGGACTGATAAAAAAGGGAAAAAAAGACATCCGACTATTGGTAATAACGTAACTCTCGGAGTAAATTGCTTAGTCCTTGGTCCAATTAAAATAGGAAACAATTCAAAAATTGGAGCAAATGCTCTTGTAATTGACAATGTTCCACCAAATTCCACAATAGTAACTGAAGTTGGAAAATACATTAAAAGAAAAGGTAAGAAAGTTAAAGAAAAAGAAATTGAAAAAGTTAAAGTTCCAAAGCAAGAGTGGTTTAAAGAAAGGAAGAATAATAATTAAACAAATTTTATAAAGAAGAAAACCTTATCTAAATAAAATGACTTTAAAAATATTCAATACTTTAACTAGAAAAAAAGAAATTTTTAAACCTATAAAAAAAGGTAATGTTGGGTTTTATACATGCGGTCCCACTGTATACGATTACGCCCACATAGGAAACTTCAGAGCTTACATGTGCTCAGACATATTAAAACGCTATCTTAGATACCAAGGCCATAAAGTAAATCATGTCATGAACATAACAGATGTTGACGATAAAACAATCAAAGGATCTCAAAAAAAGGATCTATCTCTTAAAGAATTTACAAAAGAATATACTAAATTTTTCCTTGAAGATCTCAAATCCTTAAACATAGACACTCCTGACGTATTTCCAAAAGCAACAGAACATATCCCAGAAATGGTAGACATTATAGAAAAACTTCTCAAAAACAAAGTAGCATACAAGGGAGATGATGATTCTATTTATTTTTCAATAGATAAATTCAAAGATTATGGTAAATTATCCAATGAACCATTAAAAAATCTAAAATCAGGTGTTAGAATTTCACATGATCAATATGATAAAGATCAAGTAAATGATTTCGCATTATGGAAGTCATATTCTGAAGAAGACAAAGACGTTTCTTGGAAAACAAACATTGGAAAAGGTCGCCCAGGGTGGCATATTGAATGTTCTGCAATGGCAATGAAACACCTTGGCCCTCATTTTGACATTCACGCTGGAGGTATTGATCTAGTATTCCCACATCACGAAAACGAAATTGCCCAATCTGAAGCATCTACCAACAAGAAATTCGCTAATTATTGGTTCCACAATGAACATCTTCTTGTTGATGGGAAAAAAATGTCAAAATCACTTGGAAACTTCTTCACCCTAAGAGATCTAATCAATAAAGACCACAAACCATTAGCAATAAGATACTTATTGCTCTCATCCAATTACAGACAACAACTTAATTTTACAGAAGAAGGAATTAAGGCAGCCCAGAATTCAATTGAAAGACTTAATGATTTCATCAAAAAAGTGAGATCAATAAAAAACACAAAAGGGAAAAACATAACCTCATTAATTAACAAAACAAAAAAAGATTTTGAAGACTCAATGAATGATGACATAAATATAAGTTCTGCATTATCAAACATATTTGATTTTGTACGGGAAATAAACAGTTTAATGGATTCAAACAAAGTATCAAAACAAAGTTCAAAAGAGATCCTAGACCTTATGAAAGAATTTGACTCTATCTTAGATGTAATGAATTTCAAAAATGAAAGGCTTGACTCGGAGATTAAACAACTTGTTGAAGAACGAGAACTAGCCAGAAAAAATAAAGATTTCGCCAAAGCAGATAAGATAAGAGATCATCTTTTAAAACAAGGAATTGCTTTAGAAGATACTCCAGAAGGTATTAGCTGGAAAAATATCAAGTAACCACAATTATCTAATTCTAAAAAGAAAATATACTAGATATAAATCCTAATATAACAAAATAAGCAGCAACAGAACCGATTGTATAAATCGGTATATATTTCAAACCTCCTTTTATGTCTCCTTTTTCAATTATAGATACAATAAATGAAGCTATTAAGGATATTGTCAATATTGTTATGACTGAAAACAATTTAAAATCTCCAGGAGATAACTCAGATGCTGAAATCTTAATAGGGGTTAATAGGGGGGCTCTTGCTCTTGGCTCAAGTACTTCTAAAAACCCAATAATTATTATCAATAAATGAAAAGATAATGCAAATAACAAAGGAGCTACAAAAATTACAATAACAGAAACCATGATCATATAACCAATAACACTAGCAGTCATTTCATTCTTCATTTCCTTAATTCTTTCCAAATCTTTTGCCATCCTATCCAACAAGTTAGAAATATTCCCTCCAGAATCTAACTCACCAACTATCAGATCGATTGTCCTTTTCAACATTCCAGAATCATATTTCCTTCCAAGATTCTTTAAAGCGTCACTTGTACTAGTACCAGTCAAAACCTTCTTCATAACCTCTGTAATCTCAGAGGAAATTGTTTTAAATCGCGGATTAATAGAGTTCCACATTGCATTCTCAAATGTCATCCCGCCCTTTAAATTTGAAGAAACTTGCTCTAAAAAATCCGGAAACATCTCTTCTATTCTAACAGTTCTCTTAAATATCTTAAGATCAAAATAAAAATACACCATAAGTACCATCAATATTACTAAAAATAAATTTAACCCTCCCCAACTGACAAATGTTAAAAAAAACATTTTCCAAAATGAAAAACCAATTAGCAATGGATAAAACAAAATTAAATAGATTATTGTAGTTAAAATTATAGAAATATAATACATAGAACCAAATAATTTATAGGGAACAGTTGAGTAGCCTGCTTTGAGTAAATACTCATGTATAAACGGAGCAAATCTTCTAGGAACAAATGCTCTTCCAAAATTCTCCAAAAACTTATTTAGTGATCTCATACTTCAATAGTTGGCCTTATAGTTTTAATAACACCTAAAAATAATAACTGAACTAATAAAATGAAAAAGTTAAGTGTAAACAAAGTTATCAATCCAATAGAGACATTTAAAAATCCAGTTATAACAATAAAAATAGTGATTCCCAAAGATGGAACTACTACTGCCAAAAGCATGTAAAAAATCATTAAAGAATTCATCTTCTTTCCATATTTCCTTATCTCAATCATATCCTCTTCAACAATCTCATTTAATGCCCATTCTAAAGGGCCAGAAACATCAACTCCATATCTCAAAGCATTATTGATATAGAATAAAATTTTCCTAAATTTGTCTGAAGGAGTATATAACATAGCCTTTTGTAAAGATTGCTCTATAGAACTTCCAGAATTAACATCATTAACAATATCTTTGACATATTTTGAAGCAACACCATAACATTCAGATTGATCAATTAAAGTATTTAACAAAGGCCTGCCAGAATATAATTTTAAAAGCATATACCTCCCAGCATAAACTACTTCTGTATCTATAGCCTTACGCTTCTTGGAAATAATAATCCTCAACTTAATTATATTAAAATATAAGAAAAAAGTAAAAGAAATGATAAAAACTACAATTACTGCAAATGGTGACATACCTGCCTGTTGAATGAGTAAAAATGACAAAACAGATATCAAGATTCCATTAATTAAACTCCTAATAAAGGCTTTTTTTAAGAAATTCCCAGGAGTCTCCATAAAATTAGCCATTATCAACTGCTTTTTCAAATCAGGAAATTTTTTGGCTAAATTATCAAAATACCCAGGTTTTTTATCTAAAATGTTTTCTGGAATTTCTGGTTCAGAACTTGTGTGTTTTCTTCTATGTTGAACCTTACTTCTTTTTTTTCTATGTTTTTTTCTTTTGTGCATTTCATCTCTATGAATATCCTTAAACATCTCCTATGGATTGTCCCCTATAGAATTTTGACATTATCAATCCAATGTCATGTATGTTAGTTACATTCTTTTCTACCATAACCTTCATTATAGCAATCTTTCTACTCATATCTTTTATGATATCATCCTTACTCATACCAGTCAATAATTCTATAGCCTCAAAGAATATTTTTGGTTGATTAACATATTTCAACCTGTCAGTTTTAGGATCATACTGCATCAACACCTTAGGATCTCCATTTGGTTGCACCTCTGCAATCTGAAATGTTCTACGTTTTCCCAATCTCCTATTTAGATTTTGGATTACAATTAACCCAATTGCAGAAATTAAGGTCTTAGGTAAGTTTATTGGAGGATTTGTTAATCTATCAACTGCTTCCTTGGAATTATTTGCATGCAATGTACCATATACACTATGGCCAGTATGCATTGCCTCAAACAACACTTCTGCTTCTGCCCTTCTCCTCATCTCTCCAACAATAATCCTATCTGGCCTCATTCTTAGAGAGTTTACAATCAAGTCAAGCATAGATACTTCACCCTTACCCTCTGGGTTAGCTAATCTAGTCTCCATTGGAACCCAATGTAGAATTTTAGGAAGTTTCAATTCTCTAGTATCTTCAATAGAAATTATTCTTTGATTAGGTGGGAAAAAATTTGCAATCCCATTCAACATACTTGTTTTTCCAGAAGCAGTTCCCCCTCCAATTACCATTGAAATTTCATTCTGTACTGCTGTCCATAGCAAAGCAGCTCCTGCATAAGAGATAGTATTTGTTTTAATAAAATCAGTTATTGTCCAAGGCTTAACTGCAAACTTTCTAATGGTTAAAGTATTTCCTCTTGAAGATATTGGTTGTAATGTGGAGTTAACCCTATCTCCAGTTGTAAGATGAGCATCTAAGAATGGACGCAAAGTTGTAATTTCCTTGCCACTATCTCTTCCTATCATTGTAGCATACTGCCTTATCTTACCTTCAGTCTGCATTATTACATTTGTCTTTAACCAGCCATACAATCTGTGATAAACCCAAACAGGATCTTTTGAGTTATTCACTACAATTTCTTCTAAATTAGAATCTTTCAACAATAATTCAATATTTCCCAAGCCTACATTTTGCTGCAATACATAATTGATAAGCATAGACATTTCTTTATGGGACATATTTGGGAAATATTTTACTAGTAATTGCTTAATAACTGTCTTAAACCTTGCAATAATTTCTGCAGGAGATTGATTTTCAAATTTCATTAAACTCTCAAATTTCTCAGAAATAAACTGATTAATTACTTTATCAAGCATAATCTTTGTAGCCTTACTTATATTCAACAAAGACACAGTATAAATTGGAACAGGCTCTTCTTCAAGTACTTCTATAGCTACAACTGAAGTTATATCATTAACTACAAGATTATACTTATCCAAAACCTTTACTGGGGGGGACTTCTCCATTCATACCTCTTTTTTTTATACAGCTTCACAAATAGTTAATAATTGTTTGCTAATCCTAGTCTTATGTTCAAACAACTCCGGAGGAATTTCACGATAAATATTCAAAATATCCTCCATTACCACTCTATTCTCATGAGTGTTTTTAGCTTTTTCTATATCACTCATAATTAAATGCATGTGTGTGTTTATATTCTTTATCCTTGTGTCATGTTTTATATCTATAAACGTATTAGCTAGATCTATATACAATTTCATTATTAAGTTTTGTGCTTTTTTCCTCTCATCTTCAAAAATCTGAGGTAATGTTACTTCAATATTTACAGCACCCTGGTATGATTGATTTGCACTTTTCTGATTATGATAAACTATAAACTGATGCCCGTCTAGAATCTTTTTATGGAGTTCTTTTATTTTTAATTTAAATTCATTCCATTGATTCTTAAACTCTATATGTAATTTATTATTAATTGAGTTCATCTCATTAATAAAATGTTTATCAACATCCATTGTCAAAACATATCTCCATAAATCTATATATATCTTCTCAGCCTTTAACAAATCCTTCTGACTAATTAAATTATTAATATCACTTATTTGTCCTCTCAAATGAGTCTTCTCAAACCCATTCAATTTTTTATCCTTTTTCAATAAATTATACAATTTAATTAATTGCTTATTAATGGTATACTTATTCTGGAAAAGTTCTGAAGGAATCTCCTCATAAACTTTTAAGATTTTTCCAATCAAACTTCTCTTATTTCCCTTACTCTTAGAATTATGGATCTGCTTTGTAATCTTCATTAACCTTTTTGTAATGTGTTCAACTTTTTGCTCCCTCACAACATCGACATAACCACCTATCAAGTCAAGGTTCAACTTCATCAAAGAATGTTCTACTTTCTTTCTATCCTCTGGAAAATTTCGAGATAAGGTAGATTCTAATTTCAAAGCCCAGTTATGAACTCTCATAGCTCTCTCTGTTTTGTTTTTCTTCAACAAGCTCTTTGCTAATTTAATATGATTTTCTATCTTATCCCTCTTCTTAACAAAATCATCCCACAAGTACTTAAACATATTTTCTAATCCATCAGTTAGAGCAGCAACATGTTTCAAGGATTTTTTATCAACTTCTTTAAGTTCTAGCATATCAAGCCAAAGTTGAATACTCTTCTCCTCAGCATCCTTTACTCTTCGTTCTTTTATCAATCTCTTGATCTCTTTAATCTCTTCCAAAACCTTTGCCCTACCCTTAGGAATAACTTTAACATGAACTTTATGAACAGGTTTCAGCTCCTTTTTCTCTATCTTATGATGTTCTTTATGTGTTTCAATGTGCTTATGTTTTTCTATGTGTTTAGGTTTTGGCTTTTCAATGTGTTTGTGTTTTTCTAAATGCTTTTTCTCAATATGTTTTGGTTTTTCCTTAACTTCCGGTTTTTCAGGAGGAAGTATATCTTTTTTTTCGACAAACCTTATTGGAACAACCTGATCATCAGAAACTTTCTTTTCAGACTTAACAATCTGCACCTTCAATCCATCTTTTTGAGATTCAAAATAATCTCTAACCATATTTTTTATCTTTTCTTCAGCAACTTTTGATAGTGTTTTTTTCTCCTTATCTTCTTTAACAGTAGTTAAAAACTCTTTAGCAGCAAGCTCAACCTTCTCATTAAGGGCATCAGTAAATCCCTTATTTTCAAATCCCTTTGAAGTAATATCTTGCTTCATATCATCCATCTTCTCATTAATAATTTTAGATAATAACTTCCTATCAGAAACATTGAGTTTGAAAATAGTAGTTCCTTTTGGTTGTTCAAGTAATTTCTTCACTTTAGAGATTGAATCTTGTAAATCATCAATTTCTGATTTAGATTTCCTATCAATACTCTCCTTAGAAAACTGAGGAAGGTGTGTCGGAATTATACTTTTTCTAAAATCCTTTTTTACCTTATCTTTCTTATCATCTTTATGAAACAATTCACTTATATTCTTCAAGTTCTTCCTACCTTCAGTCTTAGATTCTTGGAAAAACTCCTGATCAATATAATACGGTTTCTTATCATCATGTTTCTTAAATAAATGGTGAACTGTATCCTTAACATCTTTATGAATCATAATATATGGAGTTGTAAACTTATAATCCCAATCCAATATTCTTGCCTCAACAAAGAATTCAACAACATCTTCTAGTACACTACTGCTAACATTTAACATAGAAGCAGCCTGCCTCATAGATACACCCTTATGTTTCTTTACTAATTCGAGAAGTTGATCTGCTAATGTTCTGATAATTACCTCTTTTTCCCCTACCATTTATACTACCATTTGTTTTTAGCTTTTTAAAATCTTTGTTATTACTCTGAAATGAAACATGAATTTCCAGCTTTTTTTGATCAAATTTAAACCCTAGAGATTACCCACTAGGGCACGTATCCTCACTATATAGATCTACTTGATACAAGTTAACATGACTTTGAGTCATATAAACAGGTTTATTACCTGCACTAATTCCTGTAACTTCTTTCATTACAACACTACTACAATCCACCCCTCTGCTATATTCATAATCAACACTACTCCTCCTATTTGTCATATCAGTTGGGGTCAGAGCACTTCCATCTAATATAGATTCAATACCACAACATATTGACCTTAACCCTGGATCATAAAATCGTTGTAAAAAACTTGGCCCAAAACTATTTTCAAAATGAGCATAAGTACCTAATCCAACATGATTATTCAAATTAGCAATATTCCACTCCAAAGGCTCAATAGTTGTGTTAAAAATTAGACGATCATATGTACCTCCAAATTCCGCACTCAACATCGGATCAGGAAATTCAAATATATTCAATTCTGTATTTATATTCTTATGGAAAGTTGTCCAGTTTGCAGTTTGTCCAGTTAAATTAATGGATGTGTTTGTCCCAACCTTTACAACCCAGGGCTCTACCTGCCACACCCCTACAGATTTTAAAACACCAATATCTAAATCTACCTTAAAAACATCTAAAGATTGAGTTCTTATTATTTCAATAAAATCATTCAAAGTATTTCCAACCATTAAATTCTGCTGAGTAACCGTATCAATATCCTCAGTTATACCTCCTTGAGTTATTTCCCCTGTAAGTACAACTTCAGAAAAAGCTTTATCAAAATCTTCTATATATGCCTGCTTTTTGCCAGCATACAAAGACATAGATAGCAACGCGTTATGTGCCGACACTCTCAATGCATTCTCCAAGTAATTATTCTGAACACTGTCAAAAAAATTATCTAATTGATTTATTCGAATTTCTTCAAATTCAGACGTCCCTACAATCGGCTCCCTTACAACTAATGATACGATTACAACTAATGCAATAGAAATTAAAGTAAAGAAAATCCCTTTCTTACTTCTTAACATCTGATTTATTCCCACATTCTCACCTCAGAAATATAAGGGCCCCATAATGAAAATCCATCTTCATCTATTCCATACACTATACCTCTTTTGATAATCACAACTCTGGAATTGTCCTTAGAATGTCCAGGCATAACTCTAGAGTAAATTAAGGTATTCTCAATATAAATTTCAAAATTAAATTGACTAGGCACAATAGTCCCAATAACTCCATCTAATAGACTACTAGCCTTTGGATCTTCACTTAACTGATAAAACTCACCTACTTGCTGCATGATAGTATTCCGTTTATCAGTTATATCCCCATTACTTAGATATGTTCCAATAATAGAAATCTCTGTTGAATCTAATTCATTAATCCTAGTATTTGATAAAAACACCTCAATATCTCCAGCCATAAGATCTAACCTCTCTTTTTGAGGAGTATCTACAGGATCAGAGTATAAAGCCATAAATGCAACAGTCATTATCATTACAGCTACCACAGAATCTAAAATAAAAAAATACCCTTTTTTTCCATTAATATTAAATCTCATGTTTACCATATTAACCACAAGTTGAAATTACCATCCTTGTTGGTTTCCCTTCCCTATTTACAATCTTATGAATTTTAATTAAATTACCACTACCCTCACAATTAGCAATATCTTGGTGTCCTATTGCATTAAACGCTCCAATAGGCTCTATAACCCCTTCAGAATCTTCAAAATGTATAGAAAAATCACCAATAACACCTAATTTATTCTTCAACCCATCAATTCCATCATAATCTGCACTAGCAAGACTCAACAAATTATTCTCATCTATCTGCCCATTGTCAACTATTAAAATATCTGAACTCTGCTCAGATGTTGACTTTGCAATAAAAATAGCTTCATTCTGTAAATCCAAATGCTTAGGTTCAATTCCTCCATCCAACAATGTAAAGAAAAATAAGATAGAACTAACAAATATAACTATAGCAACCAAAAAATCAGTAACAAACGATTGACTTTTCTTTTTAAATTTTTGATTAGTAAGTGTAAATTTAGAATTCTGCCTATTTATGACTGTAAAATTACGTTTCATTTTACCCCTTTTTTGAATATTCAAATCTAACTAACAATATCCTTTTTATGTTATTTAAATCTTTTCTATTTACTGAATTTTTAACCATTAAAAATATATTCTCATTTTACCAAATAAATAACATTTATATTATAACATCAATTTCAGAATAACATGGGTTTCAAGAACACAACAATATCAAAAATAAAAAGCAATTTCCAGTCAATTTTAATCCTATTGTTTATCTTGTTTTTTCTACTTACTTATTTCAAACCTTCTTTGATTCTCTCAAAAACAATAACTGCTGGAGGAGATACAGCATCTCATTATTATACAGCTGCCTATCTCAAAAACAACCTACTCCCTAGTTTAAAGATCTCAGGATGGACCATGGGCAATTATGCAGGTTTCCCAATTCTACAATTTTATTTCCCATTACCATTTTTAATAATGGCTTTATTGAGTTATATAATTCCATTACAAATAGCATTCAAGATTGTCACAATCTTAGGGACATTTCTACTTCCAATAACAATATACATTATGATGCGCCTTCTGGATTTCAATAAAAAGATAGCAACTATTGCCTCAATTTTCACATTGCCATTTTTATTCAACGAAGCAAATTCAATGTGGGGTGGCAATATCCCTTCAACATTAGCAGGAGAATTCTCTCACAGCCTATCGCTTGCATTATCTGTATTATTTCTAGGTACTCTTTATTACGCATTAACAAAAAAGCCCAACAGTAAAAAATGGCTTATTCTAAATTCAATATTATTCTCATTAGTAGGATTATCTCATATATATACTATATTCATCACTTCCATATCAACACTACCCTTACTTTTAAGAAATTTCAAAAAAAGATTTATTTACTTTGCAATAATGTATCCATTAAGCTTCTTAATCATGTCCAAATGGATGATTCCATTCTTGCTAGGTATCCCATACACTACAACCTATAACATAAAATGGAACTTCAACTCACTATCAGAAATCTATCCATTAATCCTTTTACCTTTTTTTATTCTCGGTATCGTAGGAATTGCTTACTTGATATTTATTTACACTCAAAAAAATCAAAACCCTAAAACAAAACTAAAAATAATTTACTTCTTATCTCCACTAATTTTAAGTATCGTATTCTTTTTTATAGCCAACAAAATTGGCCTAGTAGATATAAGATTCTTAATTATGATTTATCTCTGGATGACCATCCTATCTTCTATTGCAATATACCATCTAATAAAACTTCTAAATAACATTACATCAACTAAAGGATACATAAAAAGTATAATGTCATTTAGTTTCAAATATCTCCCAATACTACTTTTCTTGTTAATGACTATATTCATCAAACTTAATGTAAGTTATATCCCCCATTGGATAGACTGGAATTATAGCGGATTTGAAGAAAAAAAACAATATCCCTTATATCAAGAAATAACAGAATCACTCAAAGGAACAATTCAAGATCCTAGAGTTATATACGAACACTCCCCTAAACACAATAACTTTGGAACTGAAAGAGCATTTGAATCCCTCCCCTTATTTTCCGGTAGAAATACTTTAGAAGGTGTTTACATGCAATCATCACTGTCATCTCCTTTTATTTTTTACCTCCAATCAGAAATATCAGAAAAACGATCTTGCCCTTTTTGGAATAATTATCCCTGTACCAAAGTAGATCTTGAAAAAGCTGCAAAACATCTTGAACTTTTTAATGTTAAACATATCATCACAATTTCTCCAAAAGTCAAAAAAGAATTTTCAGAAGATGAAAAATTTAAATTATTTAAAAAACTTGAACAATATGAAATATACGAATTCCTAGATAATAAAAACAAATATGTAGTCCCATTAGAAAACGAACCAATATTATTAGAAAACATAAACTTCAAAGATTGGAAAAAAATATCCTATGAATGGTTTACTATAAGTGACTTAGAGACTCATCTAATCTACTCAAAAAAACCAAACAAAGAAGATTTCAAATTAATTAAAAAATTAGATAATTTTAATATTAACAGCACAGAAAAAATAAAAATACAAGATTGTAAAGTTGAAGAAAATATACTAAACGAACAAATTAAAATTAAAACTGATTGCATTAACAAACCGGTTTTGATTAAGGTGTCATATCACCCAAACTGGAAAGTACAGGGTGCAGACCAAATTTATCTAGCCTCCCCTAGTTTTATGTTAATTTTCCCAAAACAAAATTACGTAATTCTAGATTTTGATTAAACAATATAATTTATAAAATAGCGTTCATTTTTTACTTCTATGGATACAATAATAGTAACAGGGGGTGCAGGATTTATAGGGAGTTATTTAGTAGATTTATTAATAGTAGAGGGATACCATGTAATTGTTATAGATAATTTATGTAATGGAAATATTAACAATATAAACCCAAGAGCTGTATTCATTCAATCTGACATTAACTCCCCTGAATTAATAAATAAATTACAACAAGAAGTTCCTTCTGAAAATCTAAAAAATACCAAAGCAATGTTCCATTATGCTGCTCTAATAAACGCCAATGAATCTTTCTCAAAATCAGAAGAATATAATTTAGTTAATGTTAAAGGAACAAAAAATATGCTTGAATTATGCCACTCATTAAACATCCCAAAATTTATCTATGCATCCTCTGGTGGGGCAATTTACGGAAATCAAAAAGAATTCCCTTGTGATGAAAATCATCCAGATCAACCATTAAATCCCTATGGAAAAACAAAAATAGATTCTGAAAACATTATATCAGATTTTTGCAAAAAATATAAAATTCAAGCAACAATATTGAGATACTCAAACGTCTATGGGAAAAGACAAAAACAAGGTGTTATATCAATCTTTATTGACAAACTAGAACAAAATAAGTCTCCCTTAATATTTAACAAAGGATCGCAAACCAGAGATTTTATATTTGTAAAGGATGTTATTGACATAAACCTAAAGGCATTACAACTAAACAAACCTGGAACTTATAATATAAGTACAGGTAAAGAAACCTCAATAAATGAAGTCTTCAAAATATTAACCAACTTAATGCATATTGACATTAAACCAATAATTCAAACTTCAGATGTAGATGAAGTACAAAGGAGTTGTTTAAGTAATAAAAAAGTAGTAGAAACTTTTGACTGGAAACCCAAAATAAAGCTAGAACGAGGATTAAACCTAACGACAAAATGATAAAATATTCTATTGTAGTGCCAGCTTTTAATGAAGAAAAAATCTTAGAATTTAATATAAATAAACTCCATAAATTTCTCCAATCTAACTATAAAAATGATTTTGAAATAATTATTGGCGACGATGGAAGTAAAGATTCAACTCAAGAGATCATAAAGAAACTAGAAAAAAGATATCCTAACATCTCGAACATAAAAAATAATAAAAACCTTGGGCGAGGTTCAGTATTAACAAAAGGATTTACAAAAGCAAAGGGAAAACTCATATGTTATATTGACGCAGACTTAGCAATTAATATGGAACTAATTCTTGATTTGTTCAATGAACTTCAAAAAGGATATGACCTGGCCATAGGATCAAAACACCTACAAAACTCTAATGTAAAATACAATCCAATAAGAAAAATACTAAGTAATTCATACTCATCAATTACAAAACTGATTTTGTCAACACCTTTCCAAGATTATCAATGTGGAATGAAAGCAATAAAAAAAACTTCATTCATTAAACTTTATCCATTTATCAAAGAAATAGGATGGGCTTGGGATACTGAACTAATTGTATTAGCATACAAACACAAAATGAAGATTAAAGAACTTCCAGCTATAGTCAAAAACATCAAAGAAAGAAAAAGTAAAGTTATTATCATAAAAGATATCTATAAAATGTTCTCTTCCCTATTAAGAATTAGAAAAAGAGTAAATAAAATAAAAAAAGTTTATATATGATTGAATCAAAAGTTTAATCAATGGTCTTCGAGCAAATAATGAAAGTAAAGTGGATTAAAAGAAAAGAACATGCTTTCTTTCTAGGATTTATTTACTCAATGGTTGCCCTGGTCTCAGCATCATTAATTTTCCCAAAAAGTATTGGACTTATGAGTGTGGCCTTCACTTCAATCCTATTAATCCCATCCTTAAATGTTCTTTTAGCACAAGAAGAAAACCAAGAAGTAAGACAAAAAAAACTTTCCTTAAAATTATTATGGAGAGACCATAACGACATCCTTAAAGTTTATATCTATATGTTCCTAGGTGTCTTCGCAGCATTTCTTTTAATATCTCTATTCTACAACCAAGCCCTAGTAACTCAAAGATTTAGCTCTCAACTAAGTGCAGCAGGAATACATGGCTCAGCCATAGACTTCTATGGGAAGTTCTCTCAAATAGTCCAAAATAATTTACTAATTTTTATTGTCTGCTTTATGTTATCATTAGTCTACGGAGCTGGTGCAGTACTGTTCCTAACCTGGAACGCATCAGTATGGGGTATTGTATTTGGATTCTTCACGCGATTCACAATCAATGAAGGAGCTGGCACAAACCCAATTTCGACTTTTTTTAGTAAAATAACGCCATTCCTCCCGCACATGACAACTGAAGCACTAGCCTATGTAATAGCTGCTATAATGGGCGGTATAATGTCCAAAGCAATTATAAGAGAAAAATGGGGATCTAAAAAATTCAATCACATTTTAACAGACGCATTACTAGTTCTTGGCCTTGGAGTTGCTGTTGTAATAGTCGCAGCATATCTAGAAGTTTATGTTTACGCTAAAATTCTAACAGGCTAAATCAAATAAAACAATATTATAGGCAGTAATAAACTCCCCATTAAATTTGATCTATTTACTTTTTTCAACACAGGTATTATTCCAACAGATGTGGCCACTATTAAAACAAATAATCCAATCCACTTAGTTAGAATAAAAACCAATCCAACAATAAATATGATAATAAAAATGCTAATATAATCATATTTTAATTTTGTAATTATTTTAGAAAAAACTTTACTAAGTTTCAAAGTCAATACAGTTGCAATACCACCAGAGACTAAAGCTACCATTAAAAACAAAACAAAAGTATTTATTCCTAAATCAGGTATCAACTTT
>CEPX01132380.1_pt1 | contig 28067 bp, 44 predicted proteins | sample 361361 | NCBI WGS metagenome assembly CEPX01 (sample SAMEA2619974, study PRJEB7988) | marine metagenome | biome: marine biome (ENVO:00000447); feature: mesopelagic zone (ENVO:00000213) & marine oxygen minimum zone (ENVO:01000065); material: "saline water (ENVO:00002010), including plankton...
TTCCGCCACACTTTCTTTAGCAATATGCGAAGTGCCAATAATTTCAATTCTATCCATTTTTGTGATTCATTTAGTTGGTCACGGCCACTCACTTTTACTAAGTTTCAATAGAGCTGCCCCCACCCCGTAAGGGACAACCCCCGAGGGCAATTAAATTCTAAATTTAGATTCATCACTCGTCTTAAGGCGGTGACCAACCTAAAGCAATTCTATCCATTTAAGCTCCAGATAACAGAAAACTATATAAATCTACAGCTATTAGAAAATTCGAGGTGGAAAATCATGTTAAAGATGAAAAAAGTATCTGAAACTTACGATTTGAGGGTTTTTACTGATTCCGGTGATTATTTTGGAGACATTGAAGATAGTATAGTATCATCAAACAAAGTATCTGGGTGGAAAATCAAAGCAACCAAGAATTCTTTTCTCAGCCGAGTAATTGGTAGTGCTAAAGGAGTAATTGTACCACATCAACTAGTTAAAGCTGTAGGTGATATCTTGATCATATCCAGAAGTGCTGTCCCTAGCGGACCAAGTGCTGAAGAAGGAGAAGAGCAATTATGAATAAATACGTAAAAGACCTACTACATTATCAATACTTGCTTGGAGAAACTGAAGAAGTTGAGGATTATCTTCATATTGCAGGGTAAAGTATATAAACTCTTTTTGTTTAATATTCTTAATGGCAGTGATACATGTTTTACTGGGCGTAAGCCTGATTCTCTTCTTTGGTTTCTTCGCTGAATTTCTGTTTAAAAAAACAAACGTGCCTGATGTTCTATTCTTAATTATACTTGGATTCTTGATAGGCCCAAATGTTGGGAATTATGTTAATCTAAATACTATTACTGAACTGGCTCCTGTTTTTACAACATTCACATTATTATTCTTATTATTTGACGGGGCATTCAACATCAGTTTAACATCTTTAGTAAGAGAATTTTCTCATAGCCTTAATTTAACTTTATTTAATTTCTTCATTTCATCAGCAATTATTACCGTTGTAATGTGGTTCTTCCAATTCAGTTGGATGGTTTCCTTATTGACAGGTTTCATGCTTGGTGGCGTATCTTCAGCTTTCGTAATACCTGTCCTTAAGCAAATCAAAATCAGTGAAAAAATGTATTCCTTACTAACTTTAGAATCTGCGCTTACTGATGTCTTTTGTATAGTTTCCGCTTTAACAGTTATGGAATTAATTAATTTAGGCAACATCGGCCTGCAAAAAATCTTTACCCAACTAGCTTCTCTCTTCGCAGTTGCGGGTTTATTTGGTATAGTCGGTGGCATCATTTGGATTATCCTGATAATCAAAGTCTTCAAGCAACATAATTATATGATGACTATTGCCTATCTATTACTTTTATACGTATTAACAGAATTCCTCCAAGGTAACGGGGCTATCGCGGCCATGTTCTTTGGTTTAATGTTGAAAAATTCAAAACCACTAACATCTATCCTTAGGGGAATTGTAACTCACAAAGCCAAAGAAAAGAAAAAAGCCCTAAAAGGCGACCTTGGAGTATCTGTGACAACTCCATCCGAACAATTCTTTTATCATCAAATATCTTTCTTGCTAAAAACATTCTTCTTCGTATACATTGGATTATTGATCGATATATCTGACCATAAAGCATTAATCATAGGAGGAGTTCTTTCAGTAGTAATCCTAGCTTCTAGAATGTCTTCTTTAGCACTAACCAGAAAAATGGAGCCTCAAAATAGGAGTCTAGTAAATTCAATCTTCGCTAGAGGGTTGGCTGCCGCTGCCATTGCGCAATTAGCCATAATCAACATTCCACCAGAATTAGTTTCAGTAGCAGTACTAGAAATGGTAATGAAAATTGCCTTCATAACTATTACAGGTACGATACTTTTAAGTTCTATCAGAGTTTTCATCATCAAAAGACAATTACCTAAAGCACAATGAAAGAGCAATTTTTAGAATTAGCAACAAAAGTTCCTTTTGGACACTATCTCCAGAATGATTACATTCTGTCCCTATTTATTATCATAGTGGCCATGGGGCTCGCTAAACTAATCTTATTCATTTTTAGTAAATATTTACAAAAATTTGCCAAGAAAACTAAAACAGAATTAGACGATTTAATCTTCGAAAAAACTAAAATGCCTGTTTTTTACTTAATATTAGCATATGGGTTTAAGCTAGCATTGCTTAATTTAAACATCAATGGAAAAATCTCTGGCTTAGTAAATTCTATCATGGTCATTGTTTTCCTGTTCATTATACTACGTACTTTTGACGTAATCATTGGGACTTGGGGTAGTAAATTAGCTAAAAAAACAAGAACTAAAGTTGATGAAGTATTGTTACCATTATTTCACAAATCAGCAAGAGTTGTAATTATCATCGTTGGTTTACTGTGGATCCTAAATATTTGGGGTGTTGATATTACTCCTTACTTAGCTGGAGTTGGTATCAGTGGTATCGTTCTAGGATTGGCCCTACAAGACTCTCTACGCAATGTGCTGGGGGGAGTTTTCTTAATCATGGATAAAAACTTTAACATCAATGACCCAGTAAGATTAGAATCTGGTGAACTAGGCACTATTAAGGAAATAGGTTTACGTAGTACAAAAATGCTCTCCTACGATAATGAAGTGATCTTCGTACCTAATGGACAATTAGCCAACATGCGCATACGTAACTACGTCAAACCGGATAGAAGTATCAGGAAAATTGTCCACTTTGAAGTTGGTTATGGCACGGATCCAGAAAAAGTAAAAAAAATAGTACTAGGCGTTCTAAAAAAATTAAAAAACATTCATACTAAACCTTACTTAGACTGTATCTTTACAGAAATGGGAGAATCTGGATTAAAATTTCAAGCACGTTTCTGGACAGATTGGGATCATGCTTACAATCTTTGGTTAGAAGCAACTCAAAAAATTTACTTAGCCTTGGAAAAAGCTAATATTGACATTCCATATCCTACCCGGACAATACATATGAAGCAAAATAATTAAATACTTTTTTCCATTCAGAAAAATAAATGGAACCATTTTATGTGATAGGTGTTATGATTCTTGTAATTATGGCTATGTTCATCGGCAAGATCTTACATTTTGTAGGGAGACTAGCATTCGTTCTACTAATTGTTTTCTTCATAGCAGTACTCTTATTTGGCATATCTCTAGATCAAGTCATCAGTTGGGTAGTTAAAGCAGTAATGACTGTATTATAGAAATTATTTAAAGTAATTTACTATCTTCAACATCATGCAATCCATAATAGTTCATCCAGCATACTTGACTAGAATGGACATACATCAAGTATTTCCTGTAAGAAACAACAAAACACATGGAAATTATGCCGACTACTTGAAAAATATTTGTAACTATTACGCTAACAACAATGCAATCTTAATTGTAGACGCACCTAGTGGAAAACTTCATTCCTACTTAGATAACTTTCAACCCAACAATTTAGTCTTTGAATAATCAGAAAAATATCAACCAAACTCTTTCATATGCAGGTTGCAGAAAGATGCAGGAATTTGGAAAAGAAGGCAATATTTCACTGAAGACACATTTTCAGAATATTTAATCGAACAAAAGATAACTGATGTGAAATTAGCTGGTGAATGTGGCCCTTGGGAAGGATCAACATTTGGCTGTGTAGGTAAACTATATGATGCCATCAAGGATAAAATTAAAGTAAAAGGAGTGCCAGGCGCAATCTTTCCTTTAGAACCATACGATCGACACTTAAAATTAGGTCAAGACCCAGAATTTACTAGCTTAGCTAACTTATTGCCAGAAGATCCTTTCCAAGCACATCTAGAGCTATTGCAATGCTTATATCCAACTCATCAATTCTCATAAAACTTATAAAACAAAGTCAATCTCAACAACCATGGAACAATCATCTCTATTTCAAGCCGAAAAAAAGGAAGAAAAAACATCTTCAATCTGGACAGAAAAATACAGGCCTCAAACATTTGAACAAATCAAAGGTCAGCAAGAAATAGTTTCCAAAATAAAAGCATTTGTAGAATCTGGCAACATGCCTCATCTTTTATTTAGTGGTCCGGCCGGCGTTGGAAAATGTGTGACAGGTGAAACACAAATTGTTTTAGGGAGTGGAGAAATAAAACAAATATCTCAATGCTATAATGAAAAGATAACGTCTGTGATGACACTTGATCCACAAGGAAAAATATCTCCTGGTAAGGTTGCATATTTTCACAAAGAAAAGGCCTCCTCACTGCAGAGAATAGAAACGAGAAGTGGCAAGCACTTAAGCGCAACTCCAGAGCATCCGCTACTTGTACTAAAAGATGGAATTCCTACTTGGACTGAAGTCTCAAAAATTCCAATTGGTTCTTCAATTGCCATTCCTGAAAAGCTTTCATTTACCGAGAAAGAAGAGATTATAGACTGGAGATCTAATGGCCACTTCTGGGCAGCTTTGAAGAATCCTAAAAAGGTTCTTCCTAATTCTTTATATCTTGGGGCTAGAAAAAAGATACTAAAATACTTAGAAGCAAACAATTATGCCACTAATGCTCAGATTGCAACAGGAACAAAAATAAAAAAGAATGTTGTTGCTTGGGCAACTTCAAATTTGTTAAAAGAAAACATCCTAACAGCAAAAGGAAAAAATCCACTTGTATACTCTTTAAAGGAGGAAAAAACAAAAAGTAAAATAATTCCATTTTCACTAGTAGATAATAACGATTTAGTGTTAGGAATTCGTTGGAAAAGCAAAATACATTCACCGAGAAACGAGATTTCATATTTTTCTCAAACTACAACTGAATTTTACGAGTGGCTAGGTTTAGTCTATGGGGATGGGCATGTTAGAAACTCATCTATTCGTTTTTATAACAACGATGCTTCATTGCGCCGAAAATTCACACAATTATCAAATATAATCTTTGGAAATAACATTATCATAAGTGAAATAGATAGTAGGTGTCCTTACATTGAAATTAGACGCTGCCGAGTAATCACTCAAATGCTCGAAACTTTCTATTCAATACCGATTAACCAAGCTAAAGCTCATATTATTACAATACCTTCTGCTTTATATACGGCAAGCGACGAGAAAGTATCATCTTTTATTAGGGGATTTTATGAATCAGATGGATCATGTGGTAATAATATCATAGAAATTTCCACAGCAAGTGAGAGTTTTGCCAATGGTCTTAGTTATTTATTGCTGCGCTGGGGAATACATTCAAGAATCATTAGGCGTAATTCTCAGTCTTATTTAAAGATACATGATGTATTGACAATTAAGAGATTTATTTCTAAAATTAATCCTTCAGTTAAAATTCCTATGATCAACAGATTAGCAAATACCAATATTGATTTGTTAGATCTCGCTTCTAGACCTTTAAATAATGTGATGCAAACTTTAGGGATTAAGCAATTAGAGTTGGGAAGGAAACATGAAACATCTTACGTATTCGAACGAGGTCGAGCTAGTAGGTGTAAGATTCAATCGATATATAAAAAAACATGCGAAATTTCACGTTCAAGGTTAGAACTTGGATTAGAAGCACTCTCGATTTGCAAAAATATACCTTTAGATATTAATTTTGATTTAGTGTTATCTCAACTTTCCGCATCTTCGTACAGAAATCAAGTTGGGAAAATGTGTGGCATTCGTTACGACCGACTAAACGATTATTATGGTAAAAAACGTCAACCAAATTTGGATAACTTTATCAAAATTTTGAAAGCTATGAAATCGCTTCATAACTCTCACGCGGATTCTGCATATAATGAATTGACGCAATTACTGTTATTGAAACAAAAAATAGTCCCTGCTCTTTCATTATTAAATGTGACATACGAACAAATAGCCTCTATTGCTAATGATTCTCCAGGGAATGTCAACTATATTTTAAACAACAATGGCCTATCTTTGCAAGGCTTGCAGAAAATTCCTGTTCTACTATCGGCTGTGGTTCAAATTCTAGAAAGTAAACTACTTAATGAGAATTTAGTTTCAGATTTAGAGATGCTTCAATATCTCTCAATGCAACAAGTTCGTTGGGATAAGATTATCAGCAATAAAACTATTCAAGGAGAGGAAGTTTATGATTTAAATGTTCATGAGACTCATAATTTTGTTGGAGGTAGCGGTGCAATAATTTTACACAATACTACATTGTCTCTAGTCATAGCTAAACAACTCTTTGGAGACAATTGGCGCCAAAACACACTAGAATTAAACGCTTCGGATGAAAGAGGTATCGATGTAATCAGAGTCAAAGTAAAAGACTTTGCACGAACTAGAAGTATTGGAGACGTACCATTTAAGTTAATATATCTTGATGAGTCAGACGCCTTAACCAGGGACGCACAACAGGCTCTAAGAAGAACTATGGAGAATTACACCAAGACGTGCAGATTTATTCTATCGTGCAACTACTCCTCCAAAATTATCGACCCCATACAGAGTAGATGTGCAGTATTTAGATTTAAACCATTACCAGAAGATCAAATAGCAGAAGTAATCAACAAAGTAGCATCTCAGGAAGGTTTAACCATAGCTGAAGAAGCAAAAAAAGCATTATTCGAAGTCTGCGGTGGAGATTGTAGAAGACTAGAAAACATCATGCAGTCTTGTGCAGTCATTAACAAGAATATTGATTTAGAATTAGTCTACTCCATGTCATCTGTAGCTAAACCAAAAGAAGTCAATGAAGTACTATCTGTAGCAGTAACAGGTGACTTTCCTACAGCAAGGAAAAAACTACTGGACTTAATGTTAAACTATGGACTTTCTGGGTTAGATATCATCAGACAAATCCAAAAAGAAATCTGGAACTTATCCATAGATGACAGAACCAAAGTTAAACTAGTTAACAAAGTAGGTGAAATCGAATTCAGAATGGTTGAGGGATCAGATGAATATATACAGCTGGAGAGTTTACTTGCATATGTAATGTTGGCTGGCACAACGAAATAAATATAAATACTAATTCTCTTAGAATAATATGAAAAAATATATCTCCAAACTGGCCAAAGAATGCGCACTTTACATTACCACTAATAATCTGAATGAAGTTAGCCTACTTGAATTAAGCAGACACCTTTCACCATTAAGGTTAATACCAGTAGAATTTCAACCTATAGATATTATTCCTGAACATCTCGACGGCAGAGACCTAGCACTATTATCTGGCTATGATAAAGCAAGGAATACAGCAGCCTTCTTCAAATCGGAAGGAAAATATAGTGGAAACTTTAATATCAGAGAGGCAAAGTCAACCTTGTGGCTCAATAGAGACAAAAGAACTGAATTGTTACTAGATTATCATCGCAGTGATGACAAAGAAGCCTGGATAACACAATTTAAAGAAAATTATCCTGACGAACAAACCATCATGCGCGGAAGAGTAAGTCTCCTTGATTCCATAGCAGCTATAGATACAATAGATAAATATGCTCCTCACATGAGATTACGAAGATGATTATAAATGCAACTCTCTGCTTCATTAAAAAAAACAACAAAGTACTTCTCCAAAAAAAAGCTAAAGGTCTCTATGGGGAACACAAATACAACGCGCCAGGTGGTAAATTAAAACCTAATGAATCTCCTGAATCAGGAGTTGCAAGGGAAGTAAAGGAAGAAACAGGATTAAGTATATCAAATCTAACAAAACATGGTCAAGTAGCTTACTATGAAAATAATCCTCACTCACCAGCTTGGGTAGTGCACGTCTTCTCCACAAATAATTTTTCTGGCGAGATAATAACAAATAATCGTGAAGGGATTCTAGAATGGATTCATCAAGACAACATGCCTTATGACAAAATGTGGGCTAATGACAAAGACTGGATTTCTTTATTACTCCAAAACAAAAAATTCAAAGCAGAATTCCATTTTGACGAAAAAGAACAACTAATAAAAAAAGAAATTAACATAGTTTAACAAGATTAAAGAATTCTTAACCACTCATAATTTAATATGAATAAACTGATCATCACCGACTTCAAACTTCTTTGTAAAATAGGAGAACAAGACTACGAAACGGAACCACAACCACTTCTTATTACAGTAGAAATTGAATATCCATTCCCAGAAGAAGACAATTGGCAAGCAGCCATTTGCTGGTGGGACATACAAGATGAAATAACTACTTTAATTGGCAATAAACAATACAGTTTAGTAGAAACTATTGCTAAAAAGATACATATTCATCTAACAAACAAAGAAAAAGTAACGCATGTTAGAGTAATAGTAAAAAAACAAGATAAAAAAGCAGCATGGGTCGGTTGTGAAATCACTTCTTCACACTAAATCCATCATTTAGCAGTTTCTTTCATTAACAACTTCTCTTGAATAATATCTTGGTATTGGTAATCAAAAGTAAGCTCGATTTTCTTAGTGGCCAAAGTACCTTTGGCCAATGGATCTTTCAATCTACAAGTAACTTCAGCTGTTCCATCCGTTAATCTTGCTTCATTTAGCTTACCACCAGACTTACATTCCCAAGCAGGATCGTCAATACTATAACCAACTTTATCTCTTACGCCAAACTCTTCACCTAGCAAAGCAAATTTACCTGTACCTTCTTTCTTAATCTCAATTGTTAAAGCCATAATAGCTTTTCCAGAAGTCTTCTCTTCAACAGAGGTTACTGTTAGGGGAGCTCCACTAACATCATAAGATTTTGATTCAACTATATCACAAACCCTTTCGTCTTTGATATCTTCCTTCAGACAAACTTCTGGAATGATTAGGTAAGTTTGATAATTATATTCTAAATTAGCTAACCAATTTCTTACTAACGCTCCTGTGACAGGACTTTCATACTTAGCATCGCTGGCAAAGGAAATAGTTTCCACGCCTCCATCTTTAACTAAATCAGAAATCTTTTCGATAACTCCTGTATTTTGCAAAGTATAACTAGCAATTCCAGAAAATTCCTCTTGAGATGGACCTAATAGAGTTACTCTTACATCTCCAGGCTGAATTTCATATTCTCCCTTGTTCTGAACAGTCACATCGATAGGAAATGTTTCGCTATCAAAAATAGTATAAATTCCAGTGGATTCGTCCTCGATGCCAAACTGTTCAAAAGTTGGAACAACTCCCTCGGAACCTCCGATAAATGCTGATCCTCCTGCATTAACTGGTGCATCATCTCCACCACATGCCGTAATGAATAAACTAATAACTAAAAGAACTGATAATAATAATTTAGTAAGTCTCATGGTATCGCCTCTTTATGAGCTAAATAAATAACTTGGCATATATAAACTTTACTCAGGGGTCTTTACAATTCTAACCTGTTTATCATAACTCTGCCAATAACTATAATCTAAATCTACAATTAAAGGAGTTTCATAGGCAGCAGTGCCAAAAGTGTCAAATGTACATAATATTTTACCATTCTCATTATTCATTCTAATGATACCATCTCTAGGTTTACAATCACCGAGAGCTCCTCCTCCCAACTGAACGGTGTAACCAACCCTATCAAATTCAGTTCTGTCTAAACCAACATCTCCACATGAGAAAATATCTGCATAAGGACTTAAAATCCTACCATTACCCATATTTCTAACATTAATTTCAAAAATGGCCTTGCCATTAACCATATCGGACTTAACATAACTAATTCCCACAGGGCCTCCCTGTCCAGCTCTAACTTTAACTCCTGATCTAAAATCACAAGCCTTTTGTTGGCCAGAAACTTGGAATTTTAAAGGATCAACACATACGGAGGGACTAGCCTTGGTGTGATAATTGTAGCAAACATTATACTTCAAATTAGGACTATATTCTGGAACATCAGGTAAACTAATGGCTGAAGAAATAAATTCTAATTGATTTACCTCGCCTTGAGTATTGTACAAACTCTTACCTTCAAGTAAAGGTAAATTTTCTGCACATGGTCTTATGGCATCAAATCCACCAGCAATAATAAATGGATCAAAGCCAGTAATATGCACAAAACAATCTTCCTGGGCAAGATTCGAATTACCTAAATTCCTAACTTCAATCAAGGAAACTAATTCATTCTGGTCATAAATTACAGGTGGAGGTAAATCTTGTAAAAACTCCAGCTCAACACCTTGAACACCAGAACTAACAAGTTCCACAGCTGCCAAAGTATCTAAAGGTTGCTCTCCTCCTGGAACTTGCGGCTGACAAGCTATAACCAACAGAAAAACACCTAATAATAATGTAACCACACTCCTTTTCATAGCCAAAAGAATGTAAAATAATTATATAAGTCTTTCGTATTAATCATTTGTCTCATTGTGGTTTTAGAATAAAGAAGCTAAAAGTACCGCCTCTAGAGTACTCAAAAAACAAACTCATAAATCTTATAAAACACAGGGTTAACCATAGTTAACAAATGACCAAAGTAGTTCACTTCAAACAAGACTGTATCTCCTGTGGAGCTTGTGCAGCGATAGCTCCAGACTATTGGGAAATGGATGAAGAAGCAATTGCACAATTAAAGGGATCTACCGAAGTTGGCGATCACTGGGAAAGAAAAATAGAATCAGATCAAGATCGTGAGGAAAATCAAGAAGCTGCCGACGTCTGTCCAGTAAATATCATATATGTAAAGGAAGACGACTGAGCGGAATGCTGAACTCCGCATGCAGCTCAGTGGTGTAACGCCTTATAGAACCGATGATAATGATATCTAATTCTATTCATAATCTCTTTATGTTCCTTAACTAACTTCTTCAACTCTTTAGAATGCTTATCGTCTTGTTCCTTAACCTTGCCAGAAACCTTATGCATCTTCTTATTTAACTTCTGCAATTCTTTAGAATAACTATACAAATAAGATGCTTCATTGGCTAAGGACATAGTATCAGTAAAATTTCAAAATATATAAAACTATTTTTTAATGATTATCATACAATGGTCTTTCTGTAATGGATCAAGCATTTTATAATCAATTACAGTAAAAATCTTATCTAACTTCTGACGAATTTCAACAAAAATCCTCTTCGGTTTCTTAGTAATATCAATACTCCTAGCCTTTACTGCTAGTAGACCATAACCACCTTTCTTCAAAAACAACTGACAATTCCGAACAAAAATATCTAACTGATTACGTTGCGCAACATCTTGGTAAACAACGTCAACTGCACAGATTCTATTCATCAACTGTTCAGGATGATTAGCATCCGCTAACACAGGTACAATATTCTTCCTCTGCTCAGCTAAAAACACCAAATCCCGCATAACTCGAGGAGCAGGATCAACTGCAAAAATCAAACCATCCGAGCCAACCATATCAGAAACAAAACTCACAGTATAACCATGAGAGGAACCCAAATATAACACTACGTCCTTCTCCCTAATTCCTAAATTAGTACAACCTTTAGCAATCATTGCCCCCATCTTACTTCTGGATGGATCAATTTCTCGGTACTCAATACCCTTATCTCTAGCCGTTTTCTCTTCAAAATGAATCTTACCAGGTAACAAACTCTTGGTATAGATCTTCCTACGCTTCTCGTAGATTTGGAAAAGTTTATGTGGTTTCATATTTCTCTAAGTATACTTCAAATGCCTTTACCCCACTAGGATGAAATTTCTCCTTTTTAATTAATTCTTTAAGCTCTTCAATGTTCATGAACTTACCCCAAACAATTTCTTCTTTCTGTAATGTTAATTCTCCATCATAAATACATCTAAAAACCTTACAAAAGGATTGTGTGTCCGTACTTTTAAACATAAACAGATTCTCCATATCTACATTTTTTATACCTACTTCTTCGTCTAACTCCCTAACCGCTTCGACATCATAATCAACAGTTGTAACAGTACCTGCAATAGAAGTGTCCAAATGTCCTGGGTACAAATCTTTTTCATATGTTCTTTGATGCACGAAAATTTGCCCCTTTGAATTAAATATGAAAACTCTGATCACTCTATGTCTCAGTTTCTTAGCCCTCATCACACTCCTAGGCACAGTATCTATAACTTCATCTTGTTCATTAACAATATGCACCATTTCTTCAGTCATAACTTCCCCTCCAACTCCTTAGCATACTCTTTTGCCATAAACTTACCTTTAAAATAATCCAATCTACAGCAAAGTGCCAACTTATCAGCTAACATCCTAGCCATCTTTCCTCTCTTACTTCTTTGCGACTTTTGCACTAAAGCATGATTCACAATAATTCCATGCTTCGGACTACGAGCACCAGTCTTCAAATGTCTAAACAAAGCTTTCTCAGCACCCAATAATTGAATTGTCGAAGCAGGAAGTAAAGCCAACCTCTTAAGACCCTTCCCAATCTCTAACAACTTAGCACCAATCGTCACACCAGCCAACTCTAACAAATTAGGACAATACTTCTTCATAATTTTCTCCAAATACTTCTCATGACTAACCCTAAGCTCTACCAATCTTTCAATTTCCTTAGCCATAACTAACATCTGCTCAACATCTTTCTTATCTAAAGAGCCACCCATAGTATTAACAATTCTCTTGCTCTTATTCTTTAAAGCAATATCAATTAAATCTTCATGCTTGTTAATCTCATTAACTAATTCTGGATTATGTAGGGCATACCACTCTCTAAATCTCTTACTCATCATATTCAAAATCCTATCTAACTCAGAAATACTACTAATCGTCTGCATGATTAACTGATCGTCTCCAACAGAATTGGCAACATCTTGCCTAGTCAACTCTAAATTTAGATCATAAAACTTCTTAAAGTACTTTTGATCCTTTAATTTAAACAATTCGGCGTACAATTCATTTTCATTAACCTGATGCTTCTTGCCAATGATATGGTCCAAATTAAATTCCATAATCTAACAAATAAGTAAATTATATATAATATTTCTCCTTGCGAAATACAATGTCTAGTTTTACTGAACATCTCAAGGAAGGAAAATGTGACTATTGCACTAAATCCTTAGATGTAACTAAATCTTGCTCAGAATGGGATAACTTACATCATGAAGACCATCATTACCATGGCATTAACTGCGACTCCTGCGGAAAAAAGAACTGGGTACGTGTAGATTTTATGTGTTCTGGTCATGATTCCGTATTTCAAAAAACTCCCACGGTTGACTCCATCTTAAGAAAGGTACACGAAAGATGAAGAATTTACTAATTGCTACAAGTTGCTTGCTTCTATCAGGCTTTGGATACCAATATAAAATAATTATTGCTGAGAAAACAGTTCAAGAAAAAATTTCAGATGTAACTCAAAAAATAAGATCTAATTACGATGAAATGCAAATGGTTATTTCCAACTCTGTAGCTTATAATCCAGTACTATTCAAGAAAAAAGTAGAATTGGAAAATAGAGATACAACATTAGTTTATGGTGTAGATAAATACGGAGAAACCTTTCTAAACATCCAAATTCATGCTGAGGCCAATCAAAAAGGTGCAATCTTTATTGACTTAGGTGCGGATGGACTTAATGCTAAACAGCCTTTCGGCGATTTTTATTTTGAAACCAATTTGATAAATGGTAGTGAAATTAACGGCCAGAAAGTAGATTTTAATCATGCATATCAAACAAACCATATATTGAAAAGCTATGAAGACGTATTAAACAAATTGTTAAATTCAAGTAAATTATCTAGAAATGGTAAAGGTATTGAGAAGATAATGGAGGAAACACGATGAATGCACCACAATTTACATTAGAAAACCAAGCGCATCAAAAAATCTCCCTGGCAGATTATAAGGGAAAATGGCTAATTTTATATTTCTATCCCAGAGATAATACGCCTGGATGTACTATTGAAGCAGTAGACTTCACAGCCAAAAAAGAAGAATTTCACAAACTTAATGCGGAAATTGCTGGCGTTAGTAAAGATTCCGTAGAAAGTCATCAAAAATTCTGTCTAAAGAGAGATTTAACAATTACATTACTATCTGATCCCAGCACAGAAATGATGCAATCTTATAATGTCTGGGGTATGAAAAAATTCATGGGTAGAGAATTTATGGGTACTATCAGAAGTACATTCATCATCAATCCATTAGGAGAAATCGTGCATAAATGGAGTCCTGTGAAGGCCAAAGGTCATGTGGAAGAAGTTTATACTAAACTGAAAGAGTTGCATAATACTTAATTCTTTCCAAACAAACATATAATGTACTTATACATTAGCTTTATATTGATTGTTCATAAGTATAAATTATGGAAAATCTAAGACACGATTCTGATGATTATACTAATTTATTAAACTTAGCAAAAATTGTTTTAAATGATAAGCGAACTAGTGAAGTAGAAGGTGGACATTATGCTACAGCTCTTTCGTCTGGTAAACAAGCACTAAGATCAATATTGAGACAAGCATATACTAATGAAACCATTACTGAAAATCAAGTAAAAATTTTGCAATCAATGTGTAATAAATATACGAATGTAGTTAGATTAAACTCCACTTATACTGAAGAATTTAAACAAGATACAATCAGTTTTATGGAGGAAGTAATTGAAGGTGTGGCACCTTACTCACGTAACGATCGATCTTTAAGCGCCAAGAGAGGTATTGTGAAGACAAAACTGCACTTAATAGAGCAAGGCCAATATTTTTGGAATCATCACTTCTCTCATGCACATTATTTAGCATCTTTTTTATGGGCTGAAGGCTGTGCTGGTCCTGAGTTAATAGAAAGAAGTAAATTAATTAAAGAGAAAACTCATATTAATTATTACGATTAATTTCTTGATAATAACTTCTAAACTACCGATAGCTTTATAAACAAACCATCGCCCAAAGCAATACTTTAGTCAAAACATGACTACAGAGCGATATTCAGACTGGTTATCTAAGTAACTAAATGAATATGGCTTAGTGGCCTGACAAGATGATCATCATTAGTCTTCTAAGATGTGACTCGCCAAAGGTCGTTACATACAAAAAGTAGAAGTAAATAAACTTCAATAGATACAATGCCAAAAGCACACCACCCAAGACGAGGAAGCATGCAGTTCTGGCCTAGAAAGCGGTCTAGACACTCATTCGTACGTATACGTTCATGGGCCGATTCCAACAATGCCAAACCACTTGGTTTTATTGGATATAAAGCAGGCATGGTGCATGTGATGGCCACTGACAATCGACCAAAATCCTTAACAAAAGGGGAAATAATTTCCCTCCCAGCCACCATCATTGAATGTCCAGAAATGAATGTTGCGGGCATCTCCTTCTACACAAAATCACTATCAGGCTTACGAAAAATCAACGAAATTCTTGCGGAAAAATTGGATAAAGATCTTAAACGAAAAATGTCTTTACCGAAGAAAGCAAAGCCACTAAAAGACTTAGAATTTGACGACTTACGACTATTAATAAATTCATTACCTAAAAAAACTACAACTGGTACTAAAAAACCAAAATTAATCGAAATAGCATTGGGTGGTTCTAAAGAAGATAAATTGACATTTGCTAAGGAAAATTTAGGCAAAACACTAACTGTAGCACAATTATTTGAAAATGGTCAATTAGTTGATACTCATGCGGTAACCAAAGGAAAAGGTTTTCAAGGTACTGTTAAGAGATATGGTGTGCCAATAAAACAGAAAAAAGGAGAAAAAATCAAGCGAGGAATTGGAAATCTAGGTGCTTGGACTCCTAAGAGAGTAGATTATCGTGTCCCACAAACTGGTAAAATGGGTTACCATCTAAGAACAGAATATAACAAACAAATTCTAAAAATTGGTGAAAATGGTCAAGAAATCACACCAAAAGGTGGATTCACTAAATTTGGAATTGTAAAAAACAATTACGTTTTAGTCAAAGGATCCGTAACAGGACCTAGAAAATCTGCAGTATTAATGACTGCTGCAATCAGGCCAACAAAACATAATAAAGAGGCTTACCAATTAAAATGAAATTTAAAAAACAAATTTCAGTGTCCACAAAAATCAAAGGTATTTTTGGGACACAAACAAAGTCGATGCTTTGTTTAGTGTTTACCGAGGCAAACAAATGAAACTACCCATCCACGATTTGCAAAACAAGAAAACCGGAGAACAAGACCTACCTAAACAGTTCTCTGAAGCATATCGTCCAGATCTAATTCGTAGAGCCGTTCTAAGTCTTCAAAGCAAAGCTCGTCAGCGTTATGGTGCGGATCCAAAAGCTGGTCAAAGGCATTCATCTGAATTAAGTAAAAGACGAAGAAAATATAGAGGATGTTACGGATTTGGAATTTCTAGAGTAAACAGAAAAATTCATTCAAGAAGAGGAACCCGGATGTTTTGGGTTGGTGCAACCTCACCTCAAACAAGAGGAGGTAGAAGATCTCATCCACCTAAAGCAGAAAAGGACTTTACACAAGCTATTAACAAAAAAGAAAACAGGAAAGCAATTAGATCGGCAATTTCTGCAGTATTAAACAAAGAAATTGTGTCTCAAAGGGGACACAACTTACCGGAACTATACCCTTTCATAATTGATTCATCTTTAGAACAATTAAAAACAACCAAGCAAGCTGAAAAAACACTAGACACCTTAGGTTTTGGACCAGAAATGGAAAGAACATTGCTAAAAAAAGTTAGGGCAGGAATAGGGAAATTACGTGGTCGAAAATACCGACGTAAAAAAGGATTATTAATAGTAGTAGGAGAAGACTGTCCAATTCAAAATGCTGCCAGCAACATCCCTGGTGTTACAATAACGCCTGTTGCTAGTCTCAACGCAGAAATATTAGCTCCAGGAGCACTTCCTGGCAGAGTAACTTTATGGACGCAAAATGCAATAAATAAACTAAACGAAAAAAAATTATTCATCTAAAATGGCAGAACAAGAAACTCCAAAATCAGTATTTGACCCATATAAAGTCATCAAACATCCCTTATCTACTGAGAAGAGTATTCGTCAGATTGAATTTGATAACAAATTAGTATTCGCAGTACATCCACGAGCAACTAAAAAAGACATTAAGAAAGCAATTGAACAATTATTCAATGTAAAAGTAGCAAAAGTAAACGTACACAATGCTTTTCAAGGCGAAAAACGGGCCTTTGTAAAACTAGGACCTGAGAGTCTGGCTTCAGATGTAAGCGCAGACTTAGGATTGATATAAAATGGTAATTAATGAAATGAATGGAGGAAAAGTTCAGTATGGGACTAAGCTCGAAGAGCGCATGTCGCATATTTGATTAAACTTACTGAAAGTTTATGGGTAAGCGAATAATTCAACAAAGACGAGGACGTGGGACAAAAACCTACACAGCTCCTAGCTTTCGCTACAAAGGACAAGTTAAGCACCATAACATGGACACCTCGGGAACTGTCGTTGATTTAGTCCATTGTCAAGGTCACAGCACTCCTTTAATCTCAGTGTCATACTTAACAGGAAACAAATCATATGCCTTCGCGCCCTTCGGAATCAAAGTAGGCGATGAAATAACAGTGGGCGGGACCGAATTAAAACCAGGGAACGTCCTGAAATTAGAGGAAATACCTGAGGGAACTCTTATTCATAACATCGAACTAAGACCTGGAGATGGTGGAAAATTAGTAAGGACATCTGGATCTTCAGCCAAAGTAGTTGCTAAAACTGAAACTCAAGTTCGGGTATTATTACCATCAAAAAAAGAAAAAATCTTCAAACCAGGATGTCGAGCTGCAATTGGCGTCTTGGCAGGTTCTGGTAGGACTGACAAACCATTCCTAAAAGCTGGAACTAGAATGAAAAAAATGCGAGCAAGAAACAAATTATATCCAAAAGTTTGCGGAATCTCGATGAACGCAGTAGACCATCCTTTTGGTGGAAAATGTTCACACATCAAAGGACGGCCAACCTTATCTCCACGTAACGCACCACCTGGAAGAAAAGTAGGAAAAATTGCACCAAGGAGAACAGGAAAGAAAAAATGATCAGTAAAACAAATATGGGGGAAAAGTTTGTCTTAATGGGACTAAGCACCAGTCACATATTTGATTAAACTTTGTAAAGTTTATATGGCGAAAATATTCACATGGTATGGAAAAACGGAAGAAGAAATTAAACAACTAGATATGAAAGAATTCATTGCTATGTTACCATCTCGTCGTAGAAGATCTCTAAAAAGAGGACTTACCGAACAACAAAAAATCCTATTAAGAAACCTAGAAGCAGGTCAATCTAACATAAAAACTCACTGCAGAAACATGGTTGTATTACCAATAATGTTAGGGAAGACAATCCGTATACATAATGGTAAAGACTTCGTTCCTATCATCATCGTTCCAGAAATGTTGGGACACTGTTTAGGCGAATTCGCCCACAGTAGAAAAATGGTAAGTCACAGCTCAGCAGGAGTAGGAGCCACTAGGTCAAGTAAAGCGGTATCAGCAAGATAAAAATGAATAAAATGACATCAAACGAACACATTGCAAAGGCAAAAGGTACAAATCTTAGCATCTCTACTAAACAGTGTGTTGAAATATGTAACGTAATAAGATTCACTCCACTAGCTACTAGTAAAACCTTCCTAGAAGATGTAATCGCCATGCGAAAAGCAGTTCCATTTAGAAAATTTAACAGAGACACTGGACACAAAAGAGGTCCAATAGCTGCTGGAAGATACCCAATCAAAGCTTGCCAGGAAATATTAAAATTGCTAAAATCTGTAGAAGCTAACGCTCAATCAAAAGGGCTAAACACATCTAATCTTAAAATCACCAAAATAATTGCCAATAAGGCCAGTGTACCAATGACTGGTGGAAGACATAGACAGGGAACACGAAGATCTCACGTTGAAGTTGAAGTTCAAGAATACAAATCTAAAAAGGGAAAAACAGTTGAGAAAAAAGCTGCTGCACCTAAATCAGAACAACCTAAGGCTGTCGAATCAAAACCAGCTTTACCTGTAAAAGAAACACCTATTGAAGAACCAAAACCAGTAAAGGAAGAAAAAACGACTGTTGAAAAACCATCAGTTTCTAAAGAAGAATCAACACTTAAACCTGCTGCAACATCAGTTAAACCTGAAGAAAAACCTACTCCAGAGACTCCTGCTGAACCTAAGGAAGTAGAGGAAAAAGAATCTGAAACCCCAGCTGGAGAACCAGAAGTTAAGGCTGAAGAAAAGGCAGAGGAAGAAACGAAAGAAGCTCCAGTTGAAGAAACAAAAGAACCTGTAGAGGAGAAAAAAACTGAGGAACCAACTGAAACTCCTAAAGAAGAAGCAGAAGAAACTCCAACAACTCAAATGACTGAAGAACCAACCCCAGAAATTATCCAAGAGACTCCTATTCAAATGAAACCTGAAGAGGTTCAGGATTTATCACCACAAGATTTGTTAAAAAAGGCACAAGAACATGCAGAACAACTTAACAAAAAGGAAGAAAAAGATAAAGAAACACAAGAAGTTGAAAATTTATATGAACAATTACAGAAGAAAGGTTCATTGAGGGATAAAAATGATTGAAAGAGAATTCGTAGCACAGAAAACTAAGGAGTTTTACATCAAGAAACACATAGAAAGTAAACTAAGAAATGTAGGCATCTCTTTAATCAAACTTAAGAAAATACCTTTAGGGGAAAAAATCATCATTTATACAAGTAGACCAAGCTTAATTGTAGGATCAAAAGGATCTAATATCAAGCAATTAACCAAGGATCTAAAAACTAAATTTAAATTAGAAAATCCTCAAATTGAAATTATTGAAGTAAAAAACATTTTTTTGGACGCTTCCATTGTGGCAGAAAGGATCGCTGGATCATTGGAACGATTCGGTTCAGCTCGTTTCAAAGGAGTAGGTCACAAAACCATGGAAAATGTAATTAGGTCAGGTGCATTAGGTGTAGAACTAATAATTTCAGGTAAGATACCAGGATCCAGAGCAAGAAGTTGGAGATTTTATCGTGGATATCTTAAGAAATGTGGTGACATTGCCTTCACTGGTGTTAGGAAAGCACAAAAGTATGCATTATTGAAAAGTGGAGTTATCGGTATCAAAGTTGCCATTATGCCTTCAGGGTTAGTCCTTCCAGATAGTATCGAAATTTTGGATGAACCTGTACAAGTAATTGAAGAAATCATTGAGGAACCTAAAAAAGCTAAGAAAAAATCGACATCAAAAAAAGCAAAGAAACCTTCAGAAAAGAAAGTTGAGGAACCTAAGGAAAAACCAGTTACTGAACAACTTCAATCAGAAACAAAAGAAGAACCAGCAGTCAAAGAAAAACAATCACAAGAAACTCCTGTAGAAAAAGCAAATGAGGATGAAAAATGAAAGTGACCAAAGAATTACGAGCTCTACCTGACGAGGAAAGAGTAAAAAAACTGGAAGAATTTAAAAAAGAACTCCTAAAGCTCAATGTAGAGGTAGCAACAGGAGCAAATCCAGCGAATTCAGGAAAATTAAGACAAACAAAAAAGAATATTGCTCGTATCTTAACGTTGCAAAAAGAAGAGGTATTGAAAGAATAGATGGTAGTATGTAATCAATGTGGTTTGCCTGAAGACCTTTGCGTCTGTGAGGCTATTGCCCGTGAACAACAAAAGATCACGGTCATGATTGAAAAACGAAAATTCGGCAAAAAATACACAATTGTCAGGGGCTTCAAATCTGAAGTTAACATTGTCGATATCGTCAAAAAATTGAAATCAAAATTTGCCTGTGGCGGGACTGCAAAGTCTGGCCAGGTAGAATTACAGGGTGATCATCGCTCTAGAATCAAAGATGCCCTAGTGGGCTTAGGTTTCCCTGAAGAAACTGTGGAGATCAAAAAATAAACATCAAAAGAAATTTTTGATGTGGTAAACATGAAAATCTATCCATATGAATTGATTGGTGAGAAAGTAACCGTGGTAAAAGCGGCTAACCCCTCCAACATTGGTTTGCAAGGTAAAATCATCAACGAAACCAAAGCAACCATAGAGATTGAAGTGCATGGTAAAATCAAAACCATCTTCAAAAAGGATGTGGTTTTGAAAATCAAGGATCAGTTACTCTCTGGAGTTGAACTGAATAAAAGGCCTGAAGACAGGCTCAAAGGAAAATGAAAAAAAACAAAGTAAAAAAACAAGTACTGGGCTTCGCAGCTCCAAAGAAAGCTGAAGATAGTGCATACCATGATAAGAATTGTCCATTTACTGGCACTCTTCCGGTAAAAAGGGAACTAATTAAAGGTATTGTCGTAAAAAAAGACAGCAGTAAATCTGCAACTATCATGTGGGAAAGATCAGTATATGTTCCCAAATATGAAAGATATCAAATTAAAAGGTCTCGGTTAAGAGTTCATAACCCACCTTGTCTAGACGCTGAGATAGGTCAATTTGTTGTGGCAGCAAGAACACGACCAATAAGTAAAACAAAAAATCACGTAATAATCAACATAACTGAAAATGAAACCGGTAAAAAGTAGAATAACAAGGTCGCTACCATCGCAGGCGATAATTAACACTTGTGATAACTCTGGAGCGAAAGTACTAAAGATCATTTCAGTAAAAGGTCACAAAACAGTACGTGGTAGAATACCTGCAGCAGGAGTCGGCGATTTAGTCATGGCTGCTGTACAGAAAGGAAAATTAGAAATGCGTAAAACTGTAGTGCCTGCTGTAATTGTACGACAGCGTCAGGAATTTCGTCGTCCGGACGGAACGAGAATCAAATTTGAAGATAATGCTGCAGTTGTTTTAAAAGACCTTAAAGGAAATCCAAAAGGTACAATCTTTAAAGGTGCTGTAGCAAAAGAAGTTGCAGAAAGATGGCCTGCAGTAGCCAAAGTAGCGAGGATAGTAGTATGACTGATGAATTATTCATGAAGTATTGGACAGCAGAAAAGTCTCAACTAGAGTCATTTTTGAATACAAAAAAAATACCTCTTCAAAGTGTGGTGGATGAATTAGGAAATCAATACTTCAATAGATTTGTCTCAGAACTTGCTCTAATGAGAAGATACATTAATCATGCTAAAGACGCGGCTAGGGCTAAAGATATAAACAAAGTTGGTCACATCCTAGGTACCGGAGCAAAAGTACAGAAAGATAACGTTTATGGTGTTTTGATGCAAGCGCAGGGAGCACAACCACACGAACAAGATGGCCATATATTTTTAGATATGAAAGAACTACCAAAAATAGAAGGAAATATAGCGGCTTTGCGTGATTATATCATGCAAAGATATGATTTTGGAGTGCAGGCTTGTGAAAAAATATTAGAGGTAGCTGCATAATGTCAAACTTCACAACTACCTGGAAGCGTAGTACACAACCAAGGAAACAGCGTAAATATAGATATAATGCCCCTCTACACGTAAAGCAAAAATTCATGCATGTGCACTTGGCAAAAGATCTTAGAACAAAACACGGATTTCGCAATATCCAAGTGAAAACAGGAGACAAAGTAAAAATAATGCGTGGCAGCCATAAAGGAAAGGAAGGAAAGGTAGAAAAAGTAAGTCTCAAAAAGGAAAAAATCTACATTACAGGTATAGAAAACGTTAGAAAAGAAGGATCAAAAACTCTCATCGCCTTTACGCCATCAAACTTACAAATAACCACATTAAATCTTGAAGATAAAAAAAGGAAAGCAAAATTAGAATCAAAAAAAATTATTAAAAAGCCTACAGAAGGAGAAACAAAAAATGAAACAAGCAAAAATAACGCTTCATAAGAGGGACCTATGAAAAATCATCTTAAAAGAATCGCCACTCCACGTACTTGGATTATCGATAGAAAACAAAACACTTTCATAATGCGTCCTAAACCTGGCGCACATCCATTAGACATGGGTATGGCTTTAGGAGTAATATTAAGAGATAAATTAGCTATTGGTTCAACCCTCTCTGAAATTAAAAAAATATTAAATTCAAAAGAAATCCTAGTGGACGGCAAGCGACAAAAAAGTCCTAGATTAATTGTAGGGTTATTTGATGTAATTTCAATACCAGGTAAAAACTATCGACTAAGCTTAGATACTAAAGGCAGAATCATAGTTAAAGATATTAATGATAAAGAGGCTAAACTAAAGACATGTAAAGTCACTGGCAAGACCATGATGGCTGGTGGTAAAACCCAATTAAACTTACATGATGGAAAAAATATCATCACAACTGAGAAGGTAAAAGTGGGCGATTCACTTCTCTTGCAATTACCAGATCAAAAAATCCAGAAAGTCTTACCATTAAATCCAGGATCAACAGTATTCCTTACCAAAGGAAAACATGCCGGAAGATCAGGGTCACTCAAAGAATTACAAAAAGATGAAGCGATTTTCGTGCATGACAAACAAGAAATTGAAACGGCAAAAAAGTATCTATTTGTCGTTGGTGAAAAAGAAGCACTAATTACATTATAAAATGTCAGAACAAAACAAAATGTTAGGAATAAAAATTGCCAAGATCACACTAAATGTAGGTGCAGGCAAAAATGAAGACTTACTAAAGAAAGGTTTAGTCTTACTGAAGAAATTAACACCTATAAAACCAGTTAAAACTACAACTAATCGTAGAATTCCAGGTTGGGGATTAAGACCTGGCTTAGCCATTGGCGTAAAAGTCACTGTGCGTAAAGAAGCTGAGAAATTATTAAAAAGATTGCTAGTAGCAAAAGAGAACATATTGTTAGAGAAAAACTTTGATAACAATGGTAATTTTTCTTTTGGTGTTCCAGAATATATTGATATTGAAGGATTGGAATATGATCCTGACTTAAAGATAATCGGATTAGAAGCGGCAGTAACTCTAGAACGTGCCGGTTTTAGAGTTAAGCATCGACAACGTAAATCCGCAAAAATTGGCAAAAATCACTTAATCACAAAAGAACAGGCTATCGGATTTGTAAAAGGCCTGGGGGTAGAGGTACAATAAATGACTACAAGTAATCATACTAAGATGTTCACTCAGCTTAACCAGAAGCCGGTAAAAAAAGCAAAGTACATCAAATTTAATCAACCCATCAAAAGATCATGTGGGATTGCCTTAAGAAAGTGTAAAAACTGTGGTCGCAACGGTGGTCACATTAGAAAATACAGATTAAACCTTTGCCGTCAATGTTTTAGAGACATGGCAGTAAGCTTAGGATTCAAGAAATACAGTTAGGTGAAAAAAATGCAAGCAAAATTAAAAATTTTGGGCACAGGAAAATCGAAGATTTTTCGTGCAGAAAGACCTAGTCTTTTTTGCATCCTGAAATACGGAGGTCTTTCAGAATGTTAAACGACCCATTAGCAGCAGCATTAACAAAGATAATCAACGCAGAACGCATCGGTAGACGTGAAGTTTTAATTAAGCCTGCGTCTAAAATGATTAAAAAAATTCTCACCTTAATGAATGAACATGGCTACATTGGTTCATTCGATTTACTAGAGGATCGTAGCGGTGGAACTCTAAAAGTAAACTTATTAGGAAACATCAACAAATGTGGTGTAATCAAACCAAGATTTTCAACTAAATACAATGGTTATGAAAAATGGGAAAAAAGATATCTGCCAGCCAAGGACTTCGGAATATTATTGATATCAACACCACAAGGTATTATGATTCACAATAGTGCCAAGGAACAAAAAACTGGAGGAAAGCTACTAGCTTACTGTTACTAATGAAACAAGACATCATTAAGGAAATTGAACTAGGGGAGGGCGTCACAGTTAGTATTAGTGCAGGTACCGTAACAGTAAAAGGACCTAAAGGAGAAGTAATTAAAAACCTTATTCATCCAAGGATTACATTTGAGCAGCAGGAAAATAAATTATTATTAAAAACTCTTAAGGCCACTAAAAGAGAAAAAACTTTAATCGGTGCCTTTGAGTCTCATATCAAAAACATGGTTAAAGGTGTGCAAGAACCATTCGTTTATAACATGAAAATTTGCTCTGGTCATTTTCCTATGAATGTGCAAATGTCAAATCAAGAACTAATCGTTAAAAACTTTTTAGGAGAGGCAGTTCCTAGAAAAGTAACAATATGTGCAGGAGCAGAAGTAAAAGTAAAAGGTGATCAAATAGTAATCACTAGTCCTGACAAAGAAGCTGCAGGACAAACGGCAGCTAAAATTGAATCATTATGCAGAATCACAAATCGTGACAGGAGAATATTCCAAGACGGATTATACATCACCAACAAAGCAGGTAAAAAACTATGAAAGAAGCACTAGCAATCAGGAAAAGGATCAAAAAATCCAAACCAGATTTTGTAGTAAAAGAATCTAAGTTTTCTGCTAGAGTAAAAAGTAGATGGAGATTTCCTAGAGGAAAACACTCTAAAGTGCGTCAACAGCACAAAGGAAGAGTCAAATTACCATCGCCAGGTTTTGGTTCACCAAAATCTGTTAGAGGCTTACATGCAAGTGGTCTAGAAATGATTACAATTCACACACTTAAAGAATTGGAAAAAATCAATCCAGAAAAACAAGGCATTTATGTAGCAAGAACAGTTGGAAAAAAGAATGCAGTTATTCTCCTAAAGAAAGCTCAAGAACTTAAAATAACAGTATTAAATCACACGGATGTAAATAAAGCAATTCAAATAATTAATGATGATTTAGCAGCAAGAAAGAAAAAGAAATCGGTCAGAAAGGAAGCTAAAAGTAAAAAACAGGCTGAAAAGAAAAAGAAAGCAGAAGCTGCTGAGAAAAAAGCAGAATCAGTAGAAGACAAAATAGAAAATGCTGAAGAGAAAAAGGAAAAGGAGCAAAAAATAGCAGAAAAAACAATCACTAAGAAACAATGAGACAACAAAAATCAAGCATCTTTGCACCTCATCGGAGGAACCAATGAGACATAAAAAATCACTAGCGGCACGGATCTTAAAAACATCTAAACATAAAGTACGTTTCGCAGCGGATGCTCTAGAAGATATCAAAAAGGCCATCACCAGATCTGACTTACGTGGCTTAATAGCAGTTAAGAAAATTACTACAAGTACAAAAAATCAACAATCTCGGGGTGGAGCTAGAAAAATAGCAACACAGAAAAGAAAGGGTCGACAAAAAGGTCGAGGTAGTAAAAAAGGTAAAAAATATTCAGTGGTACCTAGAAAATCACGTTGGATGGCTAAAGTAAGAGCACAAAGAAAATTCTTACGTGAACTGCGTACAAATGGCAAAATTACACCTAAAAACTTTCAGCTCTTATACGCCAAGAGCAAAGGTGGTTATTTCAGGAACAAACGTCACATTAAATTATACATAACGGAGCACAACTTAATAAAAAATGGCAAGTAAGAAACCAAAATCAATCTTGTACAGAAGGAAAAGAGAAAAAAGGACCAATTACTCTAAAAGATTAAATTTACTATTATCTAGAAAATCTCGTCTAGTAGTACGTGTTTCCAATCAACATATCATTGCACAAATAACTGATTTTACTGCTAAAGGTGATAAAGTTTTGGTTGCTTATGACTCACACAACTTGAAGAAATTAGGTTGGAATTACTCTAAAAAGAATCTGCCTGCAGCCTATCTATCTGGTTATGCCCTAGCCAAAAAAGCTATAGCTGCCAATGTTTCAGAAGCTATCTTAGACACTGGTTTAACATCGCCACTACCAAAGACAAAACTATACGCATTCCTAAAAGGTGCATTGGATGGAGGCTTACAAATACCTCATGGTAGTGATGCCATATATCCAAATGAAGAGCGTATTCAAGGAAAGCATATTCAATCCTACGCAGAATATCTTAAAGAAAAAAGCCAGGAATTATACCAAAAAAGATTTTCAAAATATTTAAAAGAGAACACTCAACCAGAAAAAATAATGGAAAAATTTTCCAAAACTAAAGAGCAAATAAAATGATGCGAAAAACAAGAAGACCACAAGCAGAAACTGTAGACCCACTAACCACTTGGAAAGCCGTCACTGAATTGGGTAAAAAAGTACAAAGTGGAGAAATTACTTCCATGGATCAAGTATTTGATAGTAATTACAGAATCCTAGAATCTGAAATAGTAGATACATTATTACCAGGATTACACGAAGATCTACTATTGATTGGCCAAGCGAAAGGTAAATTTGGTGGTGGTCAAAGAAGAATATTCCGTCAAACTCAGAAAAAAACAAGAGAAGGAAATAAAATTCAATTTATGACTTGCGCTGTAATCGGCAACAAAAACGGCTATGTAGGTGTCGCCACAGGTAAAAGTAAAGAAACTGTACCTGCCAGAGATAAAGCAAAGCGTAAAGCAAGATTAAATTTAATCAGGGTCCGTAGAGGATCTGGAAGTTGGGAATCTCAAGCAGAGGATGCTCATTCTATTCCCTTTGCAGTAGAAGGTAAATGTGGCTCAGTAAGACTACAATTAATGCCTGCACCAAGAGGTAAAGGATTATGTATAGAAAAAGAATGTGCTAAGATATTGGAACTGGCTGGAATTAAAGATATTTGGAGTAAAACCAAAGGCCAAACAAAAACAAAATTAAACTTAATTCATGCACTGATGGATGCATTAAAGAAATTGTCTGAAGTTAAAATACAACCAAAACACACAGCAAGTCTACATGTTACTGAAGGAGTTCTAGCAAGTCAAGAACCAGTTATTGAAGAAGCTCCTGAAGAAGAGGTTGAAACAGAGGCAGAACCAACTGTTCCAGAGACTACTGAAGAAGTACCTACTCAACCAGAAGCTACGGAAGAAGCACCTAAAACGTCGGAGATTGAATCATGAAAATAGCAGTTATCTTAGTACGTGGTACAGTAAATGTCACCAAAACTATCAAAGATACTCTGACCATGCTCAAACTTAGTCGCAAAAATACTTGTGTAGTAGTTGAAAACACCCCCACAACAATGGGAATGATAAAAAAAGCAAAAGATTATATCACTTGGGGAGAAATCTCAGAAGATACCTTCAAAGAACTAGTGGCTAAACGCGGACAAGAATGGCAAGGTCGTACTCAAGACAGTAAGAAAAAATATTCATACAAAACACTTGAGGTGGCCGGGAAAAAATACAAGCCTTTCTTCAGGCTAAATCCACCAAGCAAAGGCTTTGGTCGTAAAGGAATCAAAATGCCATTTAAACTTGGTGGAGCTCTAGGACCTAGAGCTGACAAAATTAATGATTTAATAATGAGGATGCTATGATATGGTAGTAAGAAAAAGAAAAAAAGTAACTAAGTATCGGGCTAAAACTACGCATGGCGGTGGTCACCGTAAGAAAAGACGAGGGGCTGGTAGTCGTGGAGG
>CEPX01139264.1_pt1 | contig 27929 bp, 36 predicted proteins | sample 361361 | NCBI WGS metagenome assembly CEPX01 (sample SAMEA2619974, study PRJEB7988) | marine metagenome | biome: marine biome (ENVO:00000447); feature: mesopelagic zone (ENVO:00000213) & marine oxygen minimum zone (ENVO:01000065); material: "saline water (ENVO:00002010), including plankton...
ACAGATCCTGTAATCTCACTAATTGAACCAACACTTAAATTTTCCTCAATAATTACCTCTTCAACACTTTCTATAACTTCAGAGTAATTTAACAAATCAAAATAAAGCCTTATATTAGAATTTCCAAAACTAAAGTCCATCCTCTTATTTTTATTCTTTCCAGAACCATCTTTTGGATTTTTAATCTCTAGAATCGTTCCATCTTCTTCAAAACTTTCTTCTAAAATCTCAGAACTTTCCTGAACAGTTCCAACAACAAATCCTTGAAAAGAGCCCTCTTGAACAATTCCGAAACCAAAAATAAATAAGAATAAAAGAGCTAAAATAAAAAAAGTAAAAGAAATTAATTTAAAATTAGTTTTTTTAAGAGAAATTGTTTCAATAAATCTCTTTTTTCTGTCTGGGTCTGTTGTTCCCACATATTTTTTACGGACTTTTCCACTTGAATCTCTATAACTTTCATAATAATATGGCCCAAATATCTTTCCCTTTTTTTTAACATACCTCTTATAAGCCATAAATCACCTAAATTATTTAGATATTAGAAGAATAATTAACTTAAAAGCTTTTTTATACTAAAAATAAAAAAATCTGTGGGAACAACCTTATTCTAGCTTCTCAATTAGTTTTTCAACATTAACTTTCTCAACGCTATTTACAACAATTTCTAAATTATTAAATAATTGATTTTTTTTAACTGGTCCAGACAAATAAATCTCGGTTCCTAAAAAATCATCTCTAAAGGACATTGCTTTGTCATTATCTTTTAGGTCTTCTTCAGGAATTAAAAGATTAATTTGATCAGAAAACATAACAACCCTCATAGTTTCCGTTCCATCATCAATTACAAAATTTAAAATCCCTTTTTCTTTTGGAATAATAATCCCATGTTCCCCACAATTATATTTTTCCCCTTCTAATATAACTTTTTTCTTACATTCTGGACAAACATTATAAAATCTTGGCTGAAAAATTTGAACTACTGTTCCTTTAATACTAACATTTTGCCCCTGTTTAGCTTCCTCAAGAAATGTTTCAATAAAACTTTCTTCAGTTTTTACATTATCTATTAAAATAGAGCTCTTTTTTAATTCAGAAAACGCAGATAAATGAACTTCGCCATTCCTCATAGATCCATTTTTAATCTCTACAATATCTCCTTTATTTATCTCGCCATTTTCAATTAAACTTATATGGTTAACATCCCAAAGCACTGTTCTAATAGTTCCAGTTTCATCAGCTAAAACAAAATTTACGACCTTTCCAGAACGTCCATTCTTATCATATTCTCTAACTGGAAAAAGGTTAATTATCTTCCCAATAAGATTAACTTTTCTCGTTCCACCAATAATTTCATTAATTTTTAAGTCTTGGTCTTCAAAATTAATTCCTAACTCTGCTGCAATAATTTGTGCTGCCCCTTCCTTTGAAATTAATCCAGAAAGTTTTCCCTTTTTTTCCTCAACCTTTCTTTCAATTTCTTCAGCTCCAATATTTGATAACTTTGAAATTCTCTCAATAATTAGGTCATAATCTTGCATATTCTATAAACAAATCGCTCACTATTTAAGTATTATTGAGATAGAATCGCCAAATAAAATCAATAAAAATAAAAAATTCAAACAAAGATTTATAAACCAAAATTAAGATTATATCTCTATGAAATGTGTAAGTTGTAACAAAGAGACTATAAAAAGCATAAAATTTCCATGTCCAGAGTGTGGAACACAATTAATGAGATGTGAAAAGTGTAGAACTCTTTCAATAGAATATGGGTGTCAGAAATGTGAATATAGGGGGCCTTAAATGAGCACTATAGGGGTTAAATTTAAGGTGATGCCAAAGGATATTGAGGTAAATTTAAAAGAATTATCAAAGAAAATAAAACAAAAAATTGAATCTCTTGAATCCGGAACATTCAATAAGATAGAAGAAGAGCCAATTGCTTTTGGATTAAAGGCCTTAATTGTAACTTTTGCACTTTCTGAAGATGAAGAAGTTGATTCTGTAGAAGATATTCTTAATAAGATTGATAATGTTTCGTCTGTAGAATTGATAGATCATAGAAGAGCCATAGGATAATCTTAAAATTCCAGTTAAATTTATAACCTTAAAAAATATTAATTTATTATGGCATTAAATAGTTCTGAAATAAAAGAAATTAAAGATCATCTTTTAAAACAATTAGGAAATTTCCCTGAAGATAGAAGAAAAGAAATAGAAAATAAAATAAATTCTATGAATCCTGAAGAATTAGGAAACTTTATACAGCAAAATCAATTAATGCATTTAGGCCAACAATGTATTTTTTGCTCAATTGTATCAGAAAAAACACCTTCTTTTAAAATAGATGAAGATAATAAAAATATTGCGATATTTGAAATTAATCCATTAAGTAAGGGTCATACATTAATCATTCCAAAAGAACATTCTACCACAATTTTAGATTCTACAGAAAACTTTGCAAAGAGGATCTCAGATAAATTATCTAGAAAATTTAGCCCTGAAAAAATAAAAATTGAGCCATTAGAAGTGATGAAACATAAACTTTTAGAAATAATTCCCCTCTATGGAAATGAAACAAAAAGAACAAAAGTTTCAGAAGAGATTTTAAAGGATCTTCAAGAAAAATTTAAAGAATCTGAACCAGAAGTATTAATAAAAACTAAGAAAGATAAAGAAGAATTGGTTATTCCTAAACTTCCTCCAAGAATTCCTTAAATTAATCCTAAAAAAATTCTTGAAAGGGCTTCATTAAATATATCATAAAGAATAAATGCCATTAAAAATGCTGGAACAAAAGGAATTCCTTCCTTAATCTTGACCTTTTTTAAGTTCTCCAAGGCTTTTATTTCATTAGATGATAAGCCTTCCCAATTAACCATTATGATCCTTTTACCAACCTTAACATTCTCCACTAATAAATCTCCTTCTCTAAGATTTTTTCCAGAAATTTCTTTAATCATTGAAACATTTTCCAAACATCTAGCAAAAATATAAAGTAGGGGGAAAATGAGAACTATAAATCCCATCATAATAAAGATAAAATTAAAAAATCCTAATAAAATTAAAAGACATCCTAAGCAGCCCATTATTAAAAAAAGTCCTACCTTAGATTTAATAAATTCTTTCTTAACTAATCTATTAATTTCTTTGAAATTTTTAAAATATAAAATAAAAGAATAAATTAAACCATAAATTGAGCCTGAAATCATTAAAGCTAAAATAAAAGTTCCAATATTAATCAATGTTAAAAAAAAGCTAGCCCCTATAAAAAAAACACTCATTGAAAATAATAGTTTAGCGTCGCCTCCTGAAAAAATTCTTGAATAATAAAAAAAATTCATCAAGATAAATAAAATTACTAAAGAAAAGCCTGCTTGAAAGATAAGGGAAGGATCCCTTTCAAAGACTGACTTGATAAATATAAAAACTAGGCTTGTAATTACTAAAAATAAATTTAACCAATCATCAACCTCTCTTCTTTTAAGATCTTGAAATAATGCAACAATAATTCCTACAAAAAAGAGCCAAAATAAAAAACTAAAATTCATCCTAATATTTTTTCCCCTTTTTCTTAACTTTTTCCTTCTTTCCTTTCAAATTTTTATCAGAAATATCCCCTTTTATAGAAATTTGACGTGTTCTATAACTCCCTCCACGCTTATAACCTCTAGCAACTCTTTTCCTTTTCAAATCTTTTTTAGTTCTTCTCCTCTCATTTCCTCCATAATCCATTATCTAAGTTCCTCCAGAATAAATTTTCCATTATCTAAACTTATTAAATATCTTTTTTCAAAATTAAAACTAAAATCTATTGGAAAGTTTATTTCTGTAGATTTATCTGCTACTAAAATAAATCTTTTCCCAATTTCTCCTCGACTGAAAACAAGATTTTCATCCTTATAATAAGTTCCATCTTCAAAATATAATATATTTCCTAAAAAACCCCCAACATCTTCCCCAACAGTTTCTTCCATTTCTCTTCCATCCCATGTTAAATTAGAAAAAAGGAATAGAGTGAGATTTTCTGAAATAAAATTATCCAAAAAATTATTTCTAAATTCCTTTATAAATTCTGGGCTACCAAAATTATTTTTATCCAACGACTCATCTAAAGATTTTTTAATTAATAAGAACTCTTCTAATTCAAATTTATCTAAATTATCTCTAAGCCTTAAAATTTCGACAGGAGAGACTAAAGAACTAGAAGTATTTTCTTGTTGAACACTATAAAGTCCTATCACAACTCCACATAAAAAAAGAGTTAACAAAACTAAATAAATCATTAAAAATTGTCCTCTTTTTCCTTTCATCTTTCCCCCCAATTAGATAAATCACTACTTTCAGAAAATCTAAGTTCTACTAAATCTTTATATTCATCCATATAGCTAAATATTTCATTTAGCCCTATTTTATCTTCTTTAAGAATACTTATATCTTTAGAGGCATTATCAAGCTTTTTGATAATGCTAGATCCAAATACAAAAAGTAATAGGATCAATACAATTGCAATGGTTCCAACAATAGTAATTATTGTAGTCCCAGCCATACCCTTCTTAGAATTCATCACTAACTAAGACCTCCACAATTATTTTTCCATTAATCTTTTCTTGATCTTTTAAAATACTAACTGAATAGTTTTCAATAAAATATCCCGGCTCATATTTTAAAATTTCGCCTTTTAATTCAAATTTCTTCTTGAAAAGTTCTTTTACCCAAAGAGCTCCAGAATCTCCATAACTAAGTATTCTGATACTATTAAATAAATCATCAGTAATATTTACCTTAACAAAAAATCTTTCAACCTCTTTACCATCAAAACCGCAATTAATAAGAAAATTATTCTTTATATCGGCTGGAAATTTACTTAGATCTACAAGGCTTTCTGAAGCGACGCAATTCACAACTTCCCGAGCCATAATTCTTGCTTCAGCATCTCTAACATCAATATAATGGGTATAAAAAACGGAAGAAACCCCTAATATAATAAGTGCGATAAATGTAATCAACATAAGTCTATAAATCATAAAAATGCCCTCTCCCATGACGCCTTTTTTATCAAAATTCATTTATCTGATCCCCACTATAAATTTATCTCCTGAATCAACAACACTAACAGAGTACTTGCTAAAATAAGGATAGCCCTCAAAAGAAATTAGATTTTCAATATTAACGAAAACTCGCCCATCTCTAAGTTCAACATTTTGTACAACCCCATTAATATTCATCTTCCGAATTTCAAAATCCATTCCAGGAATTCCTGAATCAATTAATAATGCTATTTCTTTTTCCAAGACTTGTTGGCGAACTCCCCGGCCATTAATCTTATCCGCAGTTGCCATAAAAAAAACAGCAAAAATAAGCCCAATTAAAATAAGATGAATGATCGTTTCATTCAAAATCTGTGCCTTTTTTTTCTTCATTTTAGGCAGGAATCCCTTCCCAAGATTCACAGAAATTAACGCTATGCCAAAAATTTCCTTTTTCATCAAAAAAATCTTTATTAAATTCATCAAAAGGATTTGGCTCTTCCTGGCCCTGTTGAAAGAAAAAAAGGTAGGGGATATAATCACCAAAATCAGAGCTCTCTGAAGAAGTTAAAACTCCATAATTGATTAGAAGATCTCCTTTATCAATCAAAAACTTTTCTGGAAGATTGGTTCTGCTAGCTTCAACCTTACTAGAATATATTTTTTCCCCATTAAGTCTATTCAATAATTCTATAGATTTTTGTCCCCAACTATCAATCCTAAAAACATCTCCTTCAATTTTAAAAATCCCACTGGAAGCGGGATTCAATGCAGGAAACTTTTTACCAGAATTATTTAAATAAGTCCAATAAGAATAATCTTTATTATCCATCCTTAAATCTAGGGCTTCCCTAATATTTAGGGTTATTTCTTCATCTTTTATCTTTTTCTTTGCCTCTTCAGTTAAGTGGATTCTCGCACAAGAAACACATATAGACTTCTGGCCATAAACATCAGAAGGAAATGCGTTCATGTCACCATTACCATAAAGAGCCCAACATTCTGCCATTTTATTAGCAATGATATCCTCTGTCTCACCAACATCGTCTTCTCCAATCTCAATAACACCAGTTTTACACTTCAAAGGAAAATCATCTTTAAATGAAATAAGTCTTAAATTCAAAGGGCCCACCTTATATTCAGGCAAATTCGCCCTTAATAAAATACTCTGCCGACATGCTTGATAGTCTAAATCTTCTCCCGTAAAATATTCATAAAAAATAAAATATAAACTAATTGATAGGACCATTAATCCTAAAATCAATGAGATAATAATATAATATTTCTCAGCACCAACTTTATTTATCACCATGAGAATACTTACTAAACTAACTTAATAAATTTATCCAGCAAACTTAAAAATAATATTTTTAATAGAAAAACCTACAGCAATTAAGATTGCAATATATAAAATCCATTTAATAATAGGATCGCTAACAATTCCCCCACGATGATTAAATGGCCTTAATCTCATAAGAATCTTCTCCTTTACTTATAAAAAATTTATGTCCAGATTCTCCCAAAACTTCAGATGTCATTTCATTTACTGGAAAATCTAAATCAACACAATAATTACAATTAACAAACCCTTTTTCTAAAGAACTACAAACACAAATACCTTTTTCACGATCTCCCCCATAAATAAAAGTTTTTTCTTTGCCACCTACTTTATCAGAAAAAGAGATTTTCTCTCCAAAATAAACAAGATAATATTTTGTTTTTTCTTCTATGGACCACATAAAAAATTCTCCAATACCTCCAGAATCAGCAATTTTAATTTGCTTTTTTAAATTTTTAAAATAAGATCTTGCAGTTTCATCTTCTTTGTCAAATGTAGGAGCGATCAGATTATAAAGTAATAAAATAATTAAAAAAACTCCTGCAATAGATAAAATAAGCTTAATAATTTCTTCAGTAGTTAATTCTGCTCTTTTAGATCTCATCCACATTTGCTCCTAATAAATTCTTTTATTAAAGTCCATTGTTTTGAATCTTCTTCATATTTTTTTTCTTGAAGATTATAAATTTCATCCCATGCAACGCCGTTCTCTTCCATATCTTCCTTAGGTCTCTTGGATATGTCTAATTCCTTGAAGTAGTGATCCAAAATAGACTTAGGGTCTTCTCCGGAAATTGTTACATGGGGGCGACTAGCTTCAAATCCATGTTCTTCATTATATATTCTCAAATATTGAAAGTTGGGAGATGTGGGTGTGCCAACATCAATCTTTATCCTCTTATCATCATCTACTTCTACAGGATATATTGTCCCTTCAACTTCTATAAGATTATAAGTTTTCCACGAAGCATTATCTAATTGTTTTTCTGTTATAAGCACTCTAAGCCTCCTTATTACTGACCGACTAGAACTTAGTCTTTGAATAAATCTCCCATTTTTAAACTCTATCCAATCTTCCCCAATCTCCTTCTCAAACACTCCATCATTCAACCGATAATTTCCAACATTTCCACCAATATCTAAAGTACAAATCCCATTTTGGCAAATATCTATCTCAATTTCGCCGCCTCCAGATTCAATCTCGAGAGAATCCAAAAATTCTGGCCCATTACTTAAACTAGAAACCTTAGAATTATAACATTTCCCATTATCAATATCTCCCTCACGAATATTAAAAAAGATTAAAACTTGATCAAACATAATCCCAACTTTATCGATTAAAGGATTGAGACCCTTAGTGGTAATTCCATATATAATCAACGCCAAAAGAATAGTTAACAAAATAATGCTTAAAAGTTTACCCACAGTCCATCCTGCGGCTGCCCTCTTTCCCTCCATCTTATTCTCCAAACTTCATGAGATTTTTAACGCCCTCTAAAAGTTCTCCCCCTTTTCCACTAAGCAAAAAAACAACGGCCCCGGCTAAAATGACTAAAACAACAATAGCAATAAGCATTTTAACAATCTCCTCCATTTCCATCAAGAAATAAAATGAACAACATTAATAAATATTACTAAGTCTGCCAACAAAAATTTATCACTTAAAACTTATTACTATATTTTCCTTATCACGGTGAAGCTATTTCAGCTCCCTGTTCAGGTTCAGGTTAGACGCCGTACCATTCTTCACAAGAGTCTCCATTAACAATTATTTTCTGCCAGTTACTTTCTTTATTATCCCTTAATTGCTTGCAATATGAAACTTCAGAATCAGAAGCGCAGGATCCTTTATTGGCGTCAAAACCAACATTATCACCGATAATCTTAATGGCTACTCCATGAAGATAAGGACAATTATAAAATCCCTTTTTTCCTTCAATTGTTAGTTCTCTAAATTGGCAAAAACTCAACGCGAGATTTGGCAAAGTCGCATAATTTTTACATGCTTCTGTAGCAGTATTTAAATCATCAGGCAACAATCCAATTTTACTAAAAAAATAATCCCATCCCGTAGTAAACCCAAAAATTAATAATACTAAAACCACCATTCCTAAAATAATTAATATAAGAGTAGTAAGAGTCATTTGTTGGCCACTTTTATTCATCTCTTTTTTCTCCATATAATTCTATATCTTTTTTATTTATAAATCTTTCATTTAACTAAGACCTGCCAAGGCTATAGAGCCAATAATTGACAAACCAACTATAGAACAAAATGCAACGATAAAATAAAGTAATATGGTCTTTTTTAAATTTTTCCCAGTTTCACTAGTGGTCTGTAATACATCTCGTCCAGACTTGATAGTAACAAGCGTTGATGTTAAAATAAATACTATTTGGATTAAATAAATTCCAATAACTATTTGAAGCCAATATGTTGGGATCATTACCGCGACATCAAAAATTCCAGTTAAAGTTCCAAGTCCTCCACCACCCAAAACTTCTTCAGTCCCTGTTCCAGCCCCAGATTCAAATGCTGCAGATAAACTACCAAGAATAGTTGTAATCATCCCAGCAAGACCAATTATAATTCCCGAAAGAAGTGGGGCCAAGAAAGTCATATTAGATTTCATATCAGAAATTATATCTGCAAGCAAATCATTCAACCTATCATTAATCTTTTTAATATTTTTGACATAGTCTGATATTGACATTAAGCTTCTAGCCGCAACCTTAAGTCCCTTCTTAACAGATTCAATTAAAATTCTCATAGAAGTTGCAATCAACTCTGAGGGATAAAAAACAACAGCGCCACGTTTTGGATCAAACAAAGCTCTCTCTAAACTCATTCCAAGTTGTTGAATATTTTCATTAACTATTTTAAAAAATCCTTCAGTTGCTGTCCCCTTAGTTGATTCACTAACTTTTGAAAATGCGATTTCTGCAGGAATTCCATCCCCAATCCGGTTCCCTAACTGAAATAAAGAAGAAGTAAATTCTCTTTCAACGCCTTTATATTGATCTCTAGATAATATAATTTCCCTTGTCTTTTCCTTAAACACAACAATAAACATAATTGCAATTGAAATAGGAATAAATAAACTTAAGATTAAAGACAATAAACCAAATGGTCCAACCAAATTTCCTGAAGTATTCTCAAAAATCCCAAAGATTCCCATATCTCCAAAAAATCCCATCCCAATTTCTTCCCAGGTATAATCTCTAGCAAGATTAAACCAAGTATTAATATTAGTATATCTCAAAAGGAATGGAATTAAGCCTATCAAAAATAATGGAAGTGCAAAAAGCGCGCCCTTAACATAAGCCTTATTACTTTTATATTTAGGATAAAGGGGGTTTTTCTCTAAAAGGCTTGACTCACCATAACCTCCTGGACGCTGCATCATTACGTTTCCAGTCATATAAAGAACCATAAATGGAATTAAAACATTAAACATCAAAAAAATATGGTACCATTTTATTGCTCCTCCAAGCATCGTTGATGCTAACGGCAAAATCGCAAGAGCTAAAGTTGGTAAAACGATCCCGAGCATGTAAATGTTTGTTAAAGGGGCCTTCACATCATGGGTGTATTTAAGCATCTTATCATAGACTCCATCTAAAATAACTTGCAAACTTTTTTCTAAAACTAGAATTCTCCTATTTTCATCAGGTTCATATAAACTGGACTCAATTAAATGAAGAGCTTCAATAAACTCAACACTATAATCTCTCCAACCTGCCAAATAATTATCCATACTATCTTTTATTGTAGAAAAACGTCCAATTTCAACATCCCAAAAAACTTTTTTAAAATCTAAAGATAGTGGAGGCTGTAAATGTTCTGCTGCAAAAGAAACAGCTTTCTCAAAATTACTTGTATGTTTCATATATATTACAATATAGAGAATTGCGGGAACCATTTGACTACTAGCCTTAAGTCTCCATTTCATCGCAAGTCTCTCAGGAGTTTTCGAAAGATAAAAAAATAAAAAAACGGATAAGATTAAGATCATAAATAAAAACATCAAAGAAAATGTTTCAGTCAAAAACCAAATTGAAGTAATAAATAAAATTCCCCCAAAAAGAGTTATAAATAACATCATTGTCGCAAAAACAACAACTTCGCTTGGGGTAATATTCAAATGGGCGATTTCGATATCTCTAGAAATCCGAGCTCTATCTTTTTCACCAACTTTTATTTTAAACATATTTCCAAAAGTTTTACACCATTTTTCATATAGTGTAAACTCAGGACTCATTGATTTCTTAAATTTAGAATAACCAGAACTAAACTTTTTTTGTGGAGAGTTATATCCTTTTACTTCGCCTTCAATCTTCGCTCCATACTTTTTTAGAATATCTTCTGTACTAACCATCTTTTAACCTTCCTTTTTTCATACGATTTAAAAACTCTTTAACAGCAATATTGATGAATTGTTTCTTATTAACATACTTAAATTTATTTCCATCTAAATTAATAAATTCTTCTACCTCAGATAAAAGGCTAGAATCAATTTTCACAGTAGAATCATCTTTATCTTTTGAACGACCCATAGTAATAAGTTACTTTTAGTCACAGATAGTAACTATATAAAACCTTCTAAATTCCAACTCTTTTTGTTTCTTTTTCAAGCCACCTCTTCCATTCAGGAAAAACTCTCTCGCCTGTAGGCAGGCCGATTTCTTCAGTGACTTTATTCGAAATTTGATGAAAGGCATTATTTGATTTTACTGTAAATTCAGCTTCAAGTAATTCTGGCATTTTCATTCTCTCAGCAAAATTGACCGTTTCTTCTTTAATTTTTTGCCTTAAGACTACATTATCCCAAACTGCATCCCAATCCCCTGCCCACCCCTTAACATTTGAAGCAATTTCTTTCATAATTTCAGAATCTCCATTGATCAGATCTTCTGAAGGCTTCAATTTATCTTCCTTAATATTATATTTCATTAAATCAACAAAACCTCCTTCATTCAAAGGATCTTTTTGCCAATGTTTTCTAACTTCAGTTATTTGTAAGACTCTCCTCCAAGAACTAAGACCATCAGGAGATTTTACTGGATTGGCAACGATTATTAAATCAGTTGCTTTAAAAGAAGTTACTGGAACTCCTAAATCATTTACAACTCTATCAAAAACTGAATAAGGGCTTCCACCATGGATTGTTCCAGCAACGACATTTGCAAGAGCGCCAACCCTCATAGCTTCATATAATGCTTTTGCCTCAGTAGACCTAATTTCTCCAACAATTAAAGAAGAGTCCCCTAAACGTAAGCTAGCTCTAATCCCTTCTTCAGCAGAAACCTCTGTTGATTCTCCAGCTAAAGCGCTTCTAACTTTCATAGATAAAATATCATAATTTAATTTCCTCATAGAAGAAACTGGTAATTCTAAAGTGTCTTCAACAGTAATAATTCTATGATTGGGCATAATTTCTAACAACAAACTTCCTAAAAAAGAAGTCTTTCCACTAGATCTAGTTCCTGCAACAAGAAGGGTCCTAGCCCCATCAATCATAAAACTAAGAAGCCCTGCTCCAAGACTATCAATCATTTTATTTTTTATAAAAAGTGGTAATGTCCATGGTTTAGTTCTATGACGTCTAAATGCATATGCAAGTCCGCCTGAAGAAAGTGGTTGTTGAATGATAGCAACTCTAGACCCAACCCCATTAATTTCTAAATTAGTGTCAAGTATAGGGTTTGCTTCATCCAGTGCCCGTCCACTAACCATCCTAAACTTAGCCGCCCAAGAATCTGCATCTTCCTGAGAAGGGATTAAATTAGAAACACATTCACCAAATTCGTTATGCAAAACAAAGATATTAGATAATGAAATTGGGGCATTAATCATAATATCTTGCAAATTTTCATCTTCTAATAAAATTTCTAAAACCCCAAATCCGATAGTATAACGAACCAAAATCCTAGCAAGTTTAATTAATTCCTGATAATTTAAATTAATATTTTTATTAGTAGCTAAATCTTGTACTAAATCTCTCGCAACATTAAAAAAAACTTGTCTAATCCTTTCAGGATCGTTAAATTCTTCAGAAGTGGGCCTATGTTCTATTAAAACATTTCTAGCTAAATTTAAAAGCATATGATGGTCCTCATCAAGAAGATATTCTGGGGGACTCAGATGGTAAATCAACTTAGCCTTATTTGGCCTCTTAAAAATTGTTACCAAACTTTTATCAGAACCAGTAGCAATATTATATTGTTTAATAATTTCAGCGTCGCCAGGAATCTTAGCTACCATCCTAGTAAATGTAAAATTAGGCATTATATCTGCCCTAAAAATTTCGGAATAGATATTTCTATCACCAATTGAATAAGAATCAAAAAAAGGTTTTGACTTTTGAATAATCTCTAATTCATCAAAAAGATTAACTATCTTTTCAAGAACTCTAATATATTCTAAATTATCTTTTCCATTTTCTAAAAGTGCTCTTTGTTCAAAAAGCATTCCTTTAATTTCTCGATATGCTTTAATTGGGTCTTGTTTCAAAACTCCATTTAATATATGGTTCAAAAAAGAGTGAGCCTCATGATAAGAATTGGCTAAATTTGCGAGCTTTTCTGGACTAAGAACTTTTTCTTGCTTCAATAAAAAATTATAAGAATTTGAAACGCCCAATAAAATCTTCACCTGAGAAAAATCATGTGAATAATTTCTCTGCTGAACAAAAACAATCCGAGAGATATTTGGATCTTCTTTTAAATTATCAATTGTTCTAGCCATAACTTCAGCAGAGTCAATAAGGGAAGGTACATAGGACGCCCCTAAATAATTAATATACATCACATTCTCGCCACTTTCACGTATAACTTCGTACGAATAAAGTGGTGTATCTGGTTTAAATATCATTTTTTTCGCCTCCACAAAATAAATAAAAATACCTATTAAAATATATGTGTAATTAATAAACATCGTGCTGTTAAAATAACCAAAATCATTATAAACTTGCAAAAGCTTTTAAGAATAAATGGTGGAACAAGTAAATCCGGGTGATCAAAATCAATTTCTCTTAGGTGATTTTAACACAAGACTGAGAGATATTGATGAGAGAAATAAATTAATTAGGGAAAGAGTTTTATTACTTGGAAAGAATTTAATCTCTTCAAGAGAAGATTTAGAAAATGAACTGAAAGCAATAAGAACAGAGAATCGAGAAATGAAAAAAGATATAGAAAAGATTAAAAAAGTTTCACAAAGTCTTCTAACTGAATTTGGAAAATTTATTAAAAGAGATGAAATGGCCATAATAGAAAGAATGTTAAAAGATTTTCAACCGTTGGAATTCATGAGAAAAAAAGATGTTGAAGAATTAATAGAAGAAACATTATCAAATAAAAAGAAAAGATTAACGGCCCCTCAAGAAACAAATAAAAACATCAAAATTATGGAATAATATGGCAACACTTGATAGGGTAATTGAATTACAAAAAACGGGAATTTCTGAAGATCAAATTATAACTCAATTAAGGAATGAAGGAATTTCTCCAAAAGAAATAGATGATTCACTTAATCAAGCAAAAATAAAAAGCGCTGTTTCTCCACAAGAAAATATTACTCAAGAAATGCAACCTTCAATAATGCAAGAATCTTCCCAACAAAGCCCTGCAGCATACTCCCAAGAACCAACACCAATAACACAAGAACCAACACCAATAACACAAGAACAACAAACTCCTGAAATGCGGCCCACAATACAAGAAAATCAAGAACCTTATCAAGATTACTATCAATCAACTCCACAAGCTTATTCAGGACAAGAATATTACATGTCGCAAGGAGCAGTAGATACGGAGACCATATCAGAAATAGCTGAACAAGTTTCCTCTGAGAAAATTAATGAACTAAAAAAACAAATAGGGGATGTATCTTCTTTTAAAAATTTAACACAAGATAAATTAGCTGATCTTGACGAAAGATTAAAAAGAATAGAAGCTTCTATTGATAAATTAGGACAAGCAGTTATGGGAAAAATTGGAGAATTTGGAGAAAGCTCGGCTTTAATACATAAAGATTTAGAAAATCTTCACGGAACGGTCTCAAAGTTAATGAATCCGTTAATTGATAAAGCCAACGAATTTAAAAAGAAGTCTAAAAAATAATCAAATAGACATAAACAACCCCTAATTATTTATTTTTAAGTGTCCAAGAAACGACTGCAGCAATTATTAAAAGCAAAATAAATCCAAACCAGTCACTCCCAATCCAATCTTTAAAAAGATCCCAATTAATTACAAAATTAAATGCATATGCTGCAGAAAAAGTAAATATTATAATAATTGCCCCAAGAATAACCCAAGAGAACCAATCACTCTTCGTTAAAAATTTAAGAGGATTTTCCCATGGCATAAATGCTAAAATTGCTAATAAGAAGAATACTCCAATAACTAAAGCTCCAAACCAAGAAGAAGTAAATTGAACAAACTCAACTGCCGAAGTTTCAATAATAAAAAAACTAGCTAAAATAAATGAAATAAAAAGCATAATTGGTTCATTTCCTCCAAGAACTTCTGTCTTCTTCAATAGCGCATACACGACGATAAATACAAGTAAAAAAGCAAATATAGGCATAAAATACCCTATTGCGGAAACCGATGCAACATCAACTGCCATTTTCAATCCCTCTCACGATGCCTATCCCAACGATCATCATCATCTCTCCCTTTATTACTCCCTTTCCATTTACCCTTTTCATCTGTACTAGCAACAATAACAATCACTGCAATAATTACTCCTAAAATAATAATAGTCCATATATTATCCTCAAACCAACCACCAAAGCCACCATAAGAAAGCCATTGATCATATTCGCTTAATGACCAAATAACAACCCCAATTCCAGTAACCCACCCAATTGGCGCAAGAAATTTATTAAACTTATCCTTGCCTTGTTCATGGTGGAAAAATCCAATTAAAATTACTGTAACTAAGAATAATGAAAGTGCTACTCCAAATCTTGGAAAGACTATTGAAAAAAATTCAGGAACATAATCAAATTGTAAAGCAAGAAGTCCGATAGAAGAAGAAATTATTGCAGCAATTGTCCTATTCTTACCAAGAAGCTCTGTTTTTTCTAATATTGCAAAAACAACTGAAAAGATCAGTAAAAAAGGGAGTACATAAGAAAAAACCCCTAAGTCGTTCCAAATGTTTAAGACTTCTGCAATACTAATACTGCCATAATTATAAACCATATAACCCCTAAGAAAAAACTTATTTATATATCTTTTGAAAAATAAAACTCTTTTTCACTAATCTTCTTCATTACTAGAATGGTCTTTTTCTTTATCTTTCTTACTACTATTGATCACGATTGCCATAACGCCGATGACTAAGGCAATTATTACAATACTCATCCAAACATCATTATTAGAACTAATTGAAAGCCAATCAAAAAGAACCTCCCATAATCCACTTACATATAATAAGATTCCAACAGTGAAAACTCCTGCCAAAGCAGCGGCCCCGTTTTTCAACCACTTAGGAGTCTTATTACCAGACAAATCTCCAACTACAAATCCGTAGAGAATTAAGAAAACTAAGATTACTGCAATACCCACAGCCAACCAAGGCATTAAACCAACGACAATCTCCCTCGGCCCGGGAACACCAATCAAGATTAAGCCAATAACTAAAGCTACCAATGCGTCAATTTGTTCCTTGCCTTCTCCCAAAAGTTTTGATTTTTGTAAGATAGCAAAGACTACTACAAAAACCAATAAGAAAGGTAGAATCGCTTCTACAAAAATTGGATTATCTAATATCATCCATTAGAGAAACTAAAAACCTATTTAAATGTTATGAGTTAAACCAACTCTTCTTCAATTATTTCTTCTTCGACCGTTTCTTCTTCGCTTGAGCCTATAGGAACCGCATTTTTATTAATAATTATAATGTCTCCAATAGCTTTGATGAATTGGTGAGGAACTATGATCCCTCTTGCCCCACCTAAAATATCCAACATTCCAGAATTTCTAGAAACAACAATTCTCCAACCATCTACCCTATTATCTACTAAATTAATCTCCTCAACAACTCCAAACAAATCACCGGAGTCAGAATAAACTCTTCTTCCAATAACCTCGGTTAATCTTTTTATCCTTAACATAAAAACACTAAAAACTTTTTATTTAAATAAATTTCTATAGTCAAAGATACACTAAAGACTTTAAAAAACTTTATAAGAAAGTTAAAATTAGATAATGTATGAAAATTAATAAAGAATCGAAAGAGATTTTTATAATAATTTTAGCTTCAATAATTTTAGCCCTGGCGGTTTCATTTAATAATCAATCTATACTTCAAGAAACTATTCTTATATTTTTAATAATTCTTAGTTCTAATGTTCTTGTAAAGAAAATTACTGGATATATCTTTGAAGTGAATGTAAAAACTAGATTTTGGGGGTTATATTATTATGGTTTGAGAAAGGATTCTCACTTCAAAAGTCCCATTCCAATGGCATGGCTTCCATTAGCTTTAACTTTAATAAGTAATGGAATTATATGGTGGCTTGCAATTTTAGAATTTGATGTTGAAGCAAAAACTGAGAGAGTTTCAAGAAGACACGGACTATATAGATTTACTGAAGTAACTGAATGGCATATAGGACTAATAGCAATAATGGGAATTATAACAAACTTAATACTCGCAATAATTGGATACGTGGCTGGATTTGAATTATTTACGAAATTAAGCATTTACTATGTAGCCTGGTCTATAATCCCCCTTTCAAGTCTTGACGGTTCTAAGATATTCTTCGCAAGTAGAGGATTATGGATTACTTTCTTAACTATAATTATAATCTTCTTTAGTTTGAGTATACCAATTTAATAAAAATTCAAAATTTATAAACAGAACACATTTAATTAACAGATGGAAGAATTAAATATTAAACCAAGGAGCTATCAATTAACAATTTTCAATACATGTAAGGAAACGGACTGTATTGTTATCCTCCCAACAGGAACCGGAAAAACCCTCATTGCAATAATGATGGCAATTGAGAGATTTAAAAAATTTCCATTAGAGAAAATAGTTATTCTAGCTCCGACAAAACCTTTAATAGAACAACATTTTGAATATTTTAAGGAAACATTGCCAAATGGGTGGGCTGACATGCAACTTTTCACTGGAAAGATCCAAAAAAATAAAAGAAAGAAAATATGGCAAACAGCAGAATTTGTTTTTTCAACGCCACAATGTATTTCAAATGATTTAGAAAAAAATTTATATGACTTAAAAGATGTAAGCCTTCTAATAATCGACGAATGTCATAGATGCTTAAAGAACTACGCTTACAATAAGATTGTTAAAAAATATAAGATACAAGCAATAAATAAAAGGGTTCTTGGATTAACAGCATCTCCAGGATCAGATAAAGAAACAATAACTAAGGTTTGTGAAAATCTTGGAGTTGGTGCTGTAGAAATTAGAACAAGAGAAAGTGGTGATGTAAACCCGTATTTACAAGAATTAGAATTTAAAAAAATAGAAATTGATTTTCCTCCAGAATTAGAAAAAATAAGAATTCTCTTAACAGAAATATATGATTCAAAAATTCGGGAATTAAAAAATAGGAAGGTTCTCTTTGGATATTCTTCAAAAACAGCTTTATTGATGACCCAAAATAAATTAATAAAGAGCATCAGTAAAAGTAAAAATTTAAACAGTATGCTTGCAGCCTCAACCTGTGCCCAAGCTATAAAAATTTCTCATGCACTAGAACTCTTAGAAACTCAGACCTTGTCATCTTTAATTGAATATTTAAAAAGTTTATTTAAACAAGCAAATCAAAAAAAATCAAAGGGAGTCCAAAGATTAGTAAAAGATCCAAGATTTGTTAAAGCATATACTCTTGCAACAACACTTTCAATAGAACATCCAAAAATCAATAAATTAAAAGAAATAGTAAAAGAACAATTTCAAAAAGATAAAAACTCTAAAATCATAATCTTTGCTCAATTTAGAGAAACTGTGAGAACAATTTCGGAAAATTTAAATAAATTAGAAAATGTGAAGGCTGAGAATTTCGTAGGGCAAGCTATAAAAGATCATGGAAGAGGAAAAATGACTGGACTAAAACAAAAAGAACAAAAAGAGATGATTGAAAATTTTAAAGATGGAAAAATAAATGTATTAGTCGCTACATCAATCGCTGAAGAGGGGCTAGATATTCCTGAAGTAAATGAAGTAATATTTTATGAGCCGGTTCCTTCAGCAATTAGGAAAATTCAAAGATCTGGAAGAACTGCGAGACTTTCCAAGGGTTCATTAAAGATTCTAATCACAAAAAATACTAGAGACCAAGTTTACCATTATGTAGCAAGAAATAAAGAAAAAAAGATGCATTCTGTGATAGATCAAATAAAAAAAGATTTTAAAAATTCTATAAAAATCAAACAAAAAGAATTATTTTAATCTTTTTTAATCCATCTATAACCTTTCTCCTCTAATTCATTAACTAATTTTTTATCTCCTTCAAGCACAATTTTTCCTTCTTTTATTATAAAAATTTTATCTGGGGTTATATAATCTAAGATTCTTTTATAATGGGTAATCAAGAGAATATATTTGTCTTTATTAATAAAAGAATTGATCCCCTTAGAAACTATTTTTAAAGCATCTATATCTAATCCAGAATCAGTTTCGTCCAAAATTACAAACTTTGGATCCAAAACCAACATTTGTAAAATCTCTGATTTCTTTTTTTCTCCCCCAGAAAAGCCTTCATTTAAGTAACGATTAAAAAATTCTTCATCAAGCCCAAGAACTTCTACTTTCTTTTTTAAAATTTTTCTAAATTTAAAAATAGGAATTTTTTCATCATTTAATGAATTATAAACTGTTTTTAAGAAATTAAGAATACTAACTCCCTCAACTTCATAGGGATATTGAAAAGATAAAAAAATTCCTTTCCTAGCCCTTTTATTGGAACTAAGTTTTGTTATATCTTCATTCTCCATAGTTAATTTTCCCCCAGTAATTTTATATTTCGGATTTCCCATTAATACATTTGCAAGAGTAGATTTTCCACCCCCATTTGGCCCCATTAAAACATTAACTTTTCCTTTTTCTAATACTAAATTAAGACCATTAAGAATTTTCTTACCCTCAACTTCAACATTTAAATTTTTGATTTCAATCATTTTTAATGGCCCCTCTTAAGGTTTCTAAAGATAATAAAACACACCCCATTCTTCCAAGAGATATCGGAATATTTAACATTCCTAATATATCCTCTTTTGATAATTTTTTTATTGAATCTAAATCCATATCTTTTACTTTATTAGTTAATAATGAAGCGCTTGCTATAGAAATTACGCACCCTTTTCCATTAAATTTTATATCAGAAATTTTATTACCTTTAATAATTAATTGAATTTTAATCTCGTCTCCACAAAAAGGATTCTCTCTTTCGAATTCATGTGTTGGAAATTCTAAAACTCCCTTATTAAGGGGATTCTTATACAAATCTAAGATATTTTCTGCATACATATCCAAAACCATTCAATCAAAAACCTCCAAAACTTTTTTTAGCCCATCGACTAACTTATCGATATCTTCTTTAGAATTATAAACTGAAAGACTTATCCTGCAAGTTCCTTGTATTCCTAATTTCTTTATTAATGGCATACAGCAATGATGCCCTGATCTAATTGAGATATTATACTCACTTAATATTGAAGCGACGTCATGGGGATGGATCCCTTCTAGATTAAAAGAAATAATTCCAACACTTTTCTCAAAATTAGAATGATAAATTTTAATTTTATCTAGAGTTTCCATCTTTACTAAAGCATATTCTAATAATTCTTTTTCGTGTTTTTGTATATTTTCAAATCCTATATCTTCTAAATAATCTATTGCTACTCCAAGAGATATAGCTCCAGCGATATTTTGAGTTCCTGCTTCAAATTTTTCAGGCAAATCTGCAAAGGTAGATCTATCATACTCTACCGAATTAATCATTCCGCCCCCAAATTGATAAGGGGTTAATTTTTGAAGCAAATCTTTCTTACCAAATAAAACTCCAATCCCCATCGGCCCAAACATTTTATGAGCTGAAAATACTAAAAAATCGCAATCTAAATCCTTAACGTCTATCTTCATATGCTGGATTGATTGTGCGGCATCTATAATGCTAATTGCTCCTTTTTCCTTAGAAAGTTTAATTATTTTTTCAACATCATTAACAACGCCAAAAACATTTGAAGCATGAATAATTGAAACTATGGCCGTCTTATCTGTAATTAATTCTTTTAATTTTTTATAATCTAAAGTATAATCTCTCATTATTGGAATAAATCTTAATTTAAAATTATATTTTTTTGCGAACTCTTGCCACGGAATTAAATTAGAATGGTGTTCCATCTCACTTAAAATGATCTCATCTCGCCCCTCTGGAATTATGGATTTTATTATAGATGCTAACAAATTTATAGATTCTGTAGAACTTTTAGTAAAAATTATTTCTTTTTCATTAGAATTTAAAAATCTTTCAACTTTCTTTCTTGCATCGTTATATTTTTTTGTTGATTCTTCACTTAAGATATAAACTCCGCGAGAGACGTTTGCATTTTCTTTTTCATAAAAATTAGTTAAAGAATCAATAACTTGTTTTGGTCTCTGAGACGTTGAAGCGCTATCTAAATAAATTAAATCTGGATGATTTTCAAAAATTGGGAAATTGGTTTTATCCATAAAAATTATCTTGATTAGCAAATAGAATTTTCTATTTCTAATTCTATTAACCGATTAAGTTCAAGTGCATACTCTAAGGGAAGCTCTTTAATTAAAGGTTCTATAAATCCAGAGACGATTAGTTTAATTGCTTCATCCTCTGATAAACCTCTTGACATTAAATAGAATAACTGATCTTCTCCAACTTTTCCAACAGTTGCTTCGTGTGTAGCCGTTACATTACTTTCATTAACTTCCATTGCAGGAAATGTTAGTGCTTTTGAATGGCTATCTAACATTAAACCATCACAACGAACATTAGATTTAGAATTAATTGCGCCTTTTTTAATATAAACAAGTCCCCTATAAGATGAAATTCCTCCATCCTTGCTAATCCCTTTACTCAAAACTGAAGAACTGGTATTTTCTGCTAAATGATAAACCTTACATCCGGTATCTTGATATTGATTATTTCCAGCGTAAGCAATACCAATATAATCTGTTTTAGAATTTTTTCCAATCAAAACACTACAAGGATAAAGCATTGTAACTCCGCTCCCAGTATTACCATTAACCCATTCCATGGTGCCATCTTCTCCAACAATTGCCCTTTTTGTATTTAAGTTATAAGTGTTTTTACTCCAATTTTCGATACTGGAATATCTCATCCTTGCACCTTTTTTGACAAAAATCTCAACACAACCAGCATGAATAGAGTTTGAAGTATATCTCGGAGCAGAACATCCTTCAATATAATGTGCCTCGCTTCCTTCATCTAAAATGATTAAAGTATGTTCGAATTGGCCTCCTTGTTCTGCATTCATTCTAAAATATGCTTGCAATGGTTCATCTAATTTAACATTTTTAGGAATATAAATAAAAGTTCCGCCACTCCAAACAGCTCCATGAAGGGCCGCAAATTTATGAAGTTTATTTGAAATGCATCGTGTCATAAAATATTCTCTAAAAAGTTTTGGGTGTTGTTTTAAAGCTTCGTCACAATCTAGAAAAATAACACCCTTTTCTTCTAATTCCTTCTTTAAATTATGATAAATAATTTCAGAGTCGTACTGCGCCCCAACCCCTGCAAGAACTTTTCTTTCAGCCTCAGGAATTCCTAATTTTTCAAATGTTTCTCTAATATTTTTAGGGACTTCTTCCCAATTCTTGGAATTTTTTTTAGCGTTAGGCTTCATATAATAATAAATTTTATCTAAATCAAGATTATCTAAGCTTGGCCCCCAACTAGGCATTTTAGCTCTTTTAAATTCTTTAAAAGAAGAAAGTCGTTTTTCGAGCATCCAAGAAGGTTCTCCTTTCTCTTTAGAGATAACACAAACAATATCTTCAGTCAAACCTTGCTGAGTCTTAAAAATAGGATCTTCAGAGTTAGAACTATCATAATTTTTATGAAATATTCCAATTTGACTAACGCTATTCTCGACCATCTTAGAAGATAAATAAACTAAATATCTAAGAAAAAAAGGGATTTTAAACTTTTTGCTAATAAAATATATAGTTAAAAAGCCAAAAATTAAAAACATAAATTGCTTTCCTTAAAAATGAAAAAAATTGATGATATTTTTGCAAAATCTAATTTAAAAAATAAGAAACAGAAATTTCTAAACCAAAAAATTCCGATAATTATAGACACTAGAGAAAAACAATCACTTATTGCTTCAAATTTATCTCAAAAAAAAGCAAATATTAAATTTGAAAAATTAGAAATTGGAGATTATTTAATCAAAAATACCATAATTGAAAGAAAGACTTTTCAAGATTTTGTGGGTTCAATGATAAATAAAAGATTGGTTTCGCAATTAAAAAATTTAAAAACATATTCTAAATACTTTCTAATAATCGAAGGATTTGATTATAAATATTCTAAATTTAATGTTCATGAAAATGCGATACGTGGAATGCTTATCTCAATTGCGACAGATTTTCAAATTCCAATTATTTATACAAAAGATGAAGAAGATACTTCTAATTTTTTAATCTTGACGGCAAAAAAATATGAAAGATCTAAAATAAACTTTTCAAAAAGGCCATCAAAAACACATTCAAATATTTCAGATCAAAAAAAATTTATTTTAGAAGGCTTTCCAGGGGTTGGTCCCACAATTTCTAAAAATCTTCTTGAAAAATTTAAATCTTTAAATAATATTTTTAATGTAAAAAAAGAAGATTTAGAACAAATAAAGGGATTTAATGAATCAAAAATAAATAAATTCAAAGAGATATTAGGATCTAAGTTTTAGTTCTATCTAAAAAATCCTTAATTATTTTTGAAGCAATTTTAACAGTTCTATAATCGTATTTTTTGTCTTTTTTTGGAACGATCTCTACAACATCTAAAACTTTAGAGCCTTTAATATGAGAAAGACGCTTTAATAAATAAAATAATTCTTTTGAAGATAAGCCATTTGGTTCGTAATAATTAACTCCTGGCGCGAATGCAGGATCTAATACATCAATATCAATAGAAATATATATTGAGTGCCCATTAGATTTTTCAGTAATATAATCTCCAAGGGACTCTAAATCATAAATTTCACTAAAAACTTTTATCTTAAATTTATCTAAAAATTTCCTCTCTTCCTCTTCAATTTTTCTAACACCAATCAAAATAACCTTAGAAGGATCAAATCCAAATTCAATTATTCCTCTTAAAAATTCTTCATGTGTTGGCTCCTTCATTGGAAACATACAATCTGCATGTGCATCAAATATAATTAAAAAAGAATCTTTTCTCAATTCATTAAATGCTTTAAATAATGGGTAAGTTATGGAATGGTCACCACCAATAAAAACCGCATCTCCTTCTGAAAGAATACTTTTGGCCCTTGAATAAATTAATTCTTCAGAAAACTTGATGTCTGAATTGTCTACTTTAATTTCTTCAGATTTAAGTCCAAGCTCCGCTAAAATTTTAGCTGGTGCTTCTTCTGGACCTTTGAGCCCGATAGCATTAATTCTAGGAACACTAATAATTTTCATAAAATTATAATAAAACTAAGGGTTTTAAATTTAAGGTCCAAGAGAAAAAGTTGCAAAATCTTCTTTCTTAGAAAGTTTTATAATATCTTCTAAAATAACTGCATTAACACTTTCTTCATAAGAATAATAATCTTTAGCATCTCCATAAATTTCTTCTAAAATCAAATTAATCGCAACGTTGTCAGAAGCTTCAGCTTCTATATGCCTATTCCCTATTAATTGAACCTTGGCATCTTTAAGTTCTTTTTGAGTTATATCTTTCATTTTAGAATATTCTTCTAAACAAATTTTTATAACTTCCTCTTTTTTTGAAGGCTCCATTCCAGCATAAATAATTAGATATCCATAATTTTTCCCCAGATCTAGGTAAGTTTTAACCCCATAAACAAGCCCCCTCTTTTCTCTAACTTCTGTAAAAAGTTTACTTGACATTCCCTCTCCCAAAATAGCAGAAAAAACTTCCGCGATGGCTCTTTCACTACTATTTTTATAAGGAAAATGAACTCCCAAAACCAAATTAGTTTGATTGAGTCCTGAGCGACTTTCATGTTTAGTTAATATATGATTTTCTAATTTAAACATCTCCATTTCACTTCCATCCCTTTCAACAACTAATTTTTCAGCCAAATTAACAACATCTTCAAAAGAATTATTACCTACAACACAAAGAATAGAGTTTTTAGGATGATAAATTTCTCTATGTTTTTTAAATAATATTTCCCTTGTCATTGCCTTCACATCTTCTGCCTTACCAATAAGATCTCCACCAAAGGGATCTTTATACAATAAACCTTTAATACTATCTACAACACAAACTTGGGGATTATCTTTTCTCATTTTTATCTCTTCACAAATTACATTTGATTCTTTAGCTACTTCTCCTTCTGGAAAAATTGGATTGAAAAAAATATCGAAAATTACGTCTAGAGCAAGAGGTGTATGTTCTGAAGGAAGTTTTACGTGATACGCTGTGACTTCCTCACTAGTAAATGCATTCAAAATACCACCAACCTTTTCAATCTCACTAGAAATTTGGAGCGTGTTTCTTTTTTCAGTCCCTTTAAAACAAAGATGTTCCATAAAATGTGCTGCCCCCTTATTTTTCCCTTTTTCATATATCCCCCCATATTTAGCAGCAAGCATAACAGTAGTTACTGGGATGTCTCTCTTTTCATGTAAAATAATAAGTCCATTTTTCAAAACTTTTTTATTGAATTTCATTATTTAAAAAAATAACGGGAGTTTTTAATTATTTGTTTTTTTTTTAAATTTATTATTTTTTACTAAAAATTATAAATCTTTCACCATTTATTCTAAAATCTCTATTAATTATAAAATTTTGTTCTAAAAAATCTATAATCCAACTTCTTTTAACTAAAAATTTCTTCCTGCCACCCAAACTTTCTGTAGACAAGCTTAAGATTATCTTCTCACATTCTTTTGAGATTTCGAAGATAAATTTTTTTGAAAAATTAAATTTTAAATTTTCTAAGGCGTCGATAATTTGAAACATAAAAACAATTCTTGGTTTTTTCTTTTTCTTTAAAATTTTTAAAACAGCATTAATATCAAATAGATCTAGAGATATTGCGTTCCCTGAAAGATTCTTTTCTTTAAAATATTTATTAATAAATTCTACAAGCTGTCCTGACGCCTCAATTCCAACATAATCTATATTCCCAACTACTTCGTACATAAAATTATATGAGAATCCATTTACACCACACCCTAAATCTATAATACTCCCAACTTTTTCATTTTCAAAAAAAATATTTTTATAAAATTCTTGATAATTCCTTTTCTTACTAGATTTATGGCTCTTCAAGATATCTTCTCCAATAACCTTTTCTTTCAAAATCTTATTAGTCAAAAAAACTCCAAAATATTTCCTAAGTAAAGCTCTAGAATTCTTAACATCTCTTTTGGATTTATCTAGGGCCCTCTTAATAATAGAATTTGGCAATTTTGAAAATTCTTTTTTCTTTTTTACATTTTCAATTAAAAAATCATCCATATTTAAGACTCCACAAACTCATTAATTAAATTTTTTTGTCTAACTTCGGGGTGAAACAAGACTCCATAGATCTCTTTTTCTGTATGTTTAATTGATTGGGAAATTTTATTTTCACAATAAACTTTAAAATCTTTTAACTTAGAAAAATCAATGTGATTACTATGTAAATGATAAACTTCTTGATCGCCCTTCAGGCCTAAAAATTCTTCTTCAAAAACTTCATGAAAAAACCCAATTTCGACATAATCTTCCAAAATACCGCCATAAATAAGTCCAATAACTTGGAGCCCCCCGCAAATACCTAATATTCCGCCATTAAAACTTTTAATCCAATAAAATTTATTTAGATTATTCAAAAAATTGCTATCTTTAAGGCTTGTTCCACAGATAATAATTTTTTTAGCCTTCTCTAAATCTTCTTTATTAACTTTATTGTAATTTTTTATAAAATAATCAACATGAAGATTATCCAAAATACTTTTAATAGGTTTAACAAACTCATAATAGTGGAGTTTCTCATTACAAATATTAATAACTAATATCATTTTAATTTGATCTCCCTCCTCCAACTATTCTCCCCTTCAAAAAAATCTTCAAAACTTTTAACTTCCAATCTCTTATTAAATATGGGACAATTCAAAACAAATGTCTCAAACTCTCCACCTTCTCCAGAAGGACTAATTTTATATTTCCCATTTAATAACTCAACTTCTTTAATAAATTCTTTATCAATCTTCTTTCCTAAAAAATCTTTTCCTAAGGGATATGCAAAAGCTCCACTTATTATAACTTCAAATTTATTTTTAATTAAATCGTTTAAAATTTCAAATTGGTCTTTCTGCCAAAGGGGATTAAAACATTCAAGTTTAAATTTATTACAAATTTTTTGAACGCGGCTAGCCTGATAAACACTTTCAACTGCACCAGTAATTAAGCCTTCAATTCCGAATTCATCAGTCGCTTTTTCGATTGCTTTTTCTAAATCTTTAAGTTCAATCTCTTTTTCTCCCTCAGTTTCTTGTAAGATCAATGGAAGGCCCATAACGTTCGCCTGATCCCTAACCTTAGAAATAGAAGGAGTATGAAACATGAAGCTCTCTTTATTCTTTGAAATAATACTAATCAAACAAGAAATTTCGTATCCTTCCTTTTTAGCTAAAAAAGCGGCTAATGTGGAATCCTTACCTCCAGAAAATAAAACTCCTAATTTCATAAGATACCAAGAAAAAGAACGTTATTTAACCCTTTCTGCTAACTTTCACAGATTAGTTACCCTCAAAAAAAATCCTTAAAATATATTATTGAGCCTTCCCACCAAGTCCTTCATAAACACATTGGTTATAATCTTCAATGCCAAATAGGTCTGCTACTCTACAACTTATTTTTACAAATAATCCCTTAAACTTTCCTACTTGCTCAGCCAAATCTTTTATTTCAATACACTCCCCAGAAGAACATAAATTACTATCGCATTCATAATTATTTTGACATTTTGACCAATCACCCTTATAGTTTTTAGTTTTTTGTTGGTGAATTTCTCCATCAATTTCACAATAAGCATTAAATGTTTCTGGGACCTGTTGTTCCATCATTCCAGACATTTTAAAAGTAACCTCTATATAACTCTCCTCATAATTATCATTATCATAAAATATTTTATCTACAAATAAATTTAGTTGAATTTCCCCAGTTTCTTGAAAATTATAGGTTTCCCCCTCTTCAATAATTGAATCAAAACTAAATTCTCCTTTTTCTATCAAAGTTAATAAAGCTGTATTATTTGAATAAACTACCAAATCTATTCCATCCTCTCCTTGAGCTTCTGCAACACTTAGCCCT
>CEPX01197895.1_pt1 | contig 27799 bp, 42 predicted proteins | sample 361361 | NCBI WGS metagenome assembly CEPX01 (sample SAMEA2619974, study PRJEB7988) | marine metagenome | biome: marine biome (ENVO:00000447); feature: mesopelagic zone (ENVO:00000213) & marine oxygen minimum zone (ENVO:01000065); material: "saline water (ENVO:00002010), including plankton...
ATAATAAAATTGGTAATGCTATATTCATTTATCTCCTTTAATTAGTTTCGCCTCCTCTGCGTTTTTATAGAAGTCTCCTGTGGAGTGGTCTCCAATCCCCGCCGCTTTATTACTCAGTAGGTCTAAGGTAAGCTCGGCCTTGGCTACGTCCGCTTCTGCGGAGCTCTTAAGCATAATATATAATTTATTGTTCATAGTTTTAGTAAGGTTCTCAGCTTGCTCCAGTTATATTCCGCTTCCCTATCTGTATTGAAACGATGGTCTGGGCTGCCGGATTCAAAATCTTCGACATGGTACTCATTTTTGTCCGATCTTGACGTGGTCAATAAGATTTCTGTTACTTCGTCTGCATTATTTTCTTTTAGCTCGCTCCTAAGGCTCGCATAGGGGTTTACCAGACTCATAACTACGTGCCCGTTCGGATTAGACTTTTTATTTAGATAGGTTGCAACTGCATTTGCATTTTTAATATTTTCTTCTCTGCCGTCTACTCCATATTTATCAGTAGCTCGTAGAGTAAACATTTTTCTAAATTCATCACCGTCAATAATGAACGGCGTATCAAGGTGGTCGGCTATAAGCTTACCAAGAGTAGTCTTCCCCGATCCCGGTTGTCCGTATAATACATAAATCATCAATAACTATTTGCCCTTCTTTTTTTCCCGTTTTCTTTTCTTCTTCTCTGCTGGCGTTAGCTTTGCTGGTTTTTTCTTTTCTTTTTTTCTTTTTTCTTTATTTGCCATGATTATTCTCCTAGTGGGTTAAGTAAATTTGCTGGTAACTCATTTATTTCGATGATCTCCCCGTTTTTATCCGTCTTAAATCGAAAGGCTGTTTTTTCCTCCCCCGTGGACAGGAATATTTTTTCTTTGACAATAACTTCCTTGAACGGTTTAATTTTAATTAATTTAATTATGCCTTTTGTTTCTCCCTCGTCCCTTTTGGAGTAGACATGAACGGTCGCGATGTTCTCCCCCTCCGTCACCCCACGAAAGGAAACGATCTCCTCGTTAAACTCTACGACTTTGCCCACCGTATTCGTTGATAGGCTATTGTTTCTTCTCTTGCCTAGTGCGTCATGGTCTAGACTAATCAAGCTGCCTTGTCCTCCTTCTCTATTGTTGAAGCTAACGACATGCCCAGACGCTGCCTGAACGTAAAGGTCTAAATCGTCTTCGCTGTTTCCGTCCCACGTAAGTACTACTTCATACAGTACATTTGGCGGGCGCGACTTTGTTTTCTCCTCTTCGGTCTTGAGGAGAAAAAGGATGGCAACGAGCATCAATAGGCAGCAAAACAGCACGTCGATGAATGGCTTGAATGTAAAAAATTTATGCTTCCTCATTGGTCTAGCTCATCTTTTAAGATCATAAGTTGTATCTGCAGGGGGATACTAAATATGATACCGCAAATGGTTGTGTAGAACGCGGTGTTCAGTCCGACTTTCAGTCCAGCTACCACTTCGCTAATGGTCCCCGTGTCTTTGAGGCTAGTCTGCGTGGCGATTGTGAGTCCTATGATCGTCCCAAGTAGCCCAAGAGAAAAGAAATGTTCGGCAGCAAACCAACCTATGTCCGCACGTTTGAGTAACTCTTCTCTTTCCCTGCCAGTCTTTACCCTGTCTGATAGGTAACACAGTCTACCCGCAAAGGCAGAGAAAAAAAGATACAAAAGTATTATTACAATAGATATATGTGAAAGATCGTTCTCGACTATGAGACTTATTGCCCCTCTCTGCTCTGCTAAAAAAAATGCAGTCAAGGCAATCGCGTTGAATAAGAACCATTTAGTAAAAGTTTTCATATTGATTTTATTATTTATTGATCCATGTACTCACTTTCTGAGCAGTCTGATCTGGGTCTGCAGGCTACTTCCATATCTTTACGCCTCTGCTCACAGAGATTCCACTGTTTCTGTGCATGCCTTGTTCTGTACTCTTCATGGTTATACTCTCCTTTCAGAAGGACAGTGGCGCAGAGTCTTAATCTGGTCCATAATCCCATTTTTTCTGGATCAAACATCCTAAAATGAGGATAACATCAAACCATATTTGTTGCAAGCTTTAATTATTGTTTTTGGCGCAAAGGATAAACCAGTCTGCGTACGCCTCCTTGGCCTGATCAATTACGTGTGTTTTCGCCGCGATGGGGGTGGCATTGTGCCAGAGTTCGTCATCCCTAATCATAACCATCTCACCATCCTTGAGCGCACGACGCATAAAGGGCTCTGAGTTTTTGCCTTCGTACAGTAATAGTTCTCCGCCCTGTGCATTGCTCCTGCTCACTCCGATCATGGAAATATAATTAAATCCATCTTGATGAACCCCTTCTGGCGATACTCTTGCTGTGCCGTCTTCTTGGGTGATCACTCTCATCTGGTGTATTTCTATTTCTTGTCCCCCAATTAATTCAAACCCATTCTTGAAGGCGAGGCAGATCTCCTTCATTCCTTCACTTTGAAGCGTGGACTCCTCTATTTCTTCGAAGCTGCGAGCTATTCCTCCTTGGTGCTTGTTGTAGTCTTCACTCTGCTTAAAATCTCCATGTTCCAGCCTCTCTATTACGGCTTCTTCCTTAGCATTCCAGAAGGAGGTGCGAAGTTCAATTGTAGAATAACGTCGAAGTCTGTACTTGCCGTCTTTATGATTTGTGTGGGGCAAATTGTCGAATGACTCCTTTAGCCCGCCGATAGAGTCTCCTAGCTGATTGAACTGTAGTAGTTTCATATTCCGTCTCCCATACTTTTCTTTATGAAAAATCTAACAACAAATAAAACAACGATAATAAACACGCACGCGATAATAAACTCTACATAATTCTTTGTCGTAGCCTCTTCTCTCTGTTCTTGTTCGTAAGTAGGCTGCTCAACCGTCGTGGTATTTTTACTCTTCTCTTCGCCATCTTTACTTGGGTATAGAACTGAATCTGGGAGGATTAAATCAGGTACGATCGCGTCCGCCGCTTTTTTCCAAGCAGACGTGAAGCATCCGGTTATAACCAAGACAGAAAGAAATAGTAGGGCTAGGGTGATCTTATTTATTTTAGTCATAATATATCGTCCACATTTTTTATGCGCCCCCTTTCGGGAAAAAATTAAGTTTTTTCTTTTTCTTCTATATCTTTCTTAACTGGTATAACGCAGGGTATGGCTCCGCCCTTCTTCCAAGTCTTCGCCGTGTCTGCCAGCATCTTGTTGAGGTATTTTTTTAAGCCTTTTTTGTGGGCGCGCTTCTTCCCTGTAGCTGCCTTGTACAGGCCAATGAAATCTTTTGTGTATTCAAACTCCACGTCGGCTGAGCCGTCTGGGTGACCGTTTATCTTAGTCACTTTTATACAGTCTCCAATATTAATCATCTTAGCTCTTCCTTCAGCAGTCTCCACCTGTCGCTGTCTATTTTTTTATCTCCATTATTTATCTGCTTAACCATGCTTACCACCTCTTCAATAGAGTCGTAGATATAATGGTGTGGGAGCATACCCATCATCCAAAGGGGAGTCTCGCGCTTTCCTCCTTCCATGGAGATAAAAATTGGCTTCTTCATCCTGACCGCTGTCACTATCTCCTCTGCACTTCCCCAGCTTGCTATCTCTGGCAAAAGGTGGGCTATGATAAAGTCACTCCTATCGACAAGGTTTAAATCATAGCTACGAACGAGCTTCATCCTCTCCGCTACGTCATTAAAGTAGCCATGCTTCTGACAGTGATCCAACGAAAGGCGAGTGTCTTCGTCTTCCTTTACATCCTTTACGAAGGGCTTTTTGTAAGGGTTGAAAATCCTAATCCCAATTGGGCGGAGCTCCTCTTCGACGTACTCCCTCCAGTCCCTGCCGCTAGCGTATTGCATGTGCCCCACTAGATATGTTCTTGTTTTGTATAGGATATTCATATAAGCTGACCGCTATAGGTATGGAATTTAGACTCGCACTCGTCTAGCGTCCTTTCTTCATACTTTAACTTGTTTATGCAGTTTCCCATCTCCTGTCTCAGCCTGCGTTTTTCCTTTTCGCACTTGGGAGTCTCACAATTCTGAATGTTCTCGAACTCTTGATAGATGCTATCAGTTTGTTCTCCTAGACTCTCAACAGTATTGTTGAGCAGTCGAAGATCTGATAGTATCTTTTTGATTTTCATTTAGTGGACTTTAATCTTATATTCCTTGTCGTTTTTGCGACTTAGTTTCTCTGCGTAATCTTGGGCGTCAATTTTTCCTTGAGTAGTGTGGGGGAAGGCCCCCTGTACATATCCCTTGTCTACGCTTACAACGATATATGCTTTATCTTTTTTAACTCTCATGTCTCTAATGTAAACTGTATCCCAAAGAAAATCAAGGATAAAACTCTATCTTTTCGTGTATTTAATATATACAAAATGAATATTTTAGACAAGAAAGTCGAAGAACTACTAAACATGTCGTCCGTAGATCTTACTGTAGCTTACTTTGAAAATCACGAAGAAGCGTGTGTGATTGCGAATAAGTCAGCAGAAAAAATTGTAGTATTAATGTCGAACAAGGACTACACTAAGCTTAAGTCTTATAGCGTAAGCTTAGAGAACTGGCTCAAAGCCGAAGACGAAGGTCTTAATAGTGAGCAAATCGTTAAGGGCCTCTCTGTCTTGAGGGCATTCGGGCGCAGGCCGGGACAGAGATATATTTCAAAGGGAGACGTCTTTCAGCAAATTGATATGTCCGAAGTTGCTCTCCATTTAGAAATAACATCCTGAATCTCTTCAAGGTTTTCTTCTGAGGTCTCAAATCTTATTTTACACTTGTGGCGGTACCACTTTCTGCATTCATAGCCTTCAACTACCTTGTTGGTCTCCCTAGGTGTTCGTATTATGTGCCAGTTGCGATACTGTTTACCACGGTTACGAGGGTAATCTTCTCCGTACAGACCCAAGAGGTGATCCGATATGCTCTCGCTCCTGAAGGCTGCTGAAAAGCCAGAGAATCCACCTAGTGCACCAAGGCTCTGTTTGTTGTAGCCTCTAACGAATATCCTGTCGGCGCATACGATTTCAATGAGTAACTGATTCTCATTTGTCCAATAAGAGTTCACGAAATCTGTCCCATTTGCTCCGACGATTATCTCGCTCTCGCTGTACATTTTAATTTGTTGCTCTATGGAGGTCTCTATGTTGTTCGCCCATCGAACAAATTCATAATCGTTTTCGTCACAGAAATTCCTCAGCATCTTCTCCAGCTTTTTGTCGTCGAGGAACCTTAGGGTGGTCTCCTCTCTCGGAACATAAAGAAGTCTCTTTTTTATCTTAGGTTTAATTCCGTAAGCTTTAAGGCAGTGGTCTCTGAACCCATCTACTGATATCTTGGGATACTCTGCCGTGTCTCCGCCCCAGTCGTCGCCATGTCTAGTTATCGTACCTACTCTGCGGCGAAAAGCTGCGTCTAATCTGTAGTAATTATCAGTGCTTAGCTTGTGTCCCGACCTCTTCTGTGACCACTCAGTATATTGGTGATCTCCGTCGGGGTATCTATCTTCTAGCATTTTTTCCCACTCCCCTTTGTCGGTGTAAATCGTTGAATTAAATACTTTATTCAGGAAGTTCTTATGCCTCTGCGTCATTTGTATCGGTCTCTTGGATCTTTTAAAATTCTGTGCGTAAACCAAGAGTTTATGGTCGGGGTCATGCAGTAGGTTTTTTTTCTCTAGATAATAATAAATCCACAGTGCTCCGTCTCTGATGAAGTGGCCATAATTTTCGTAGCAGTGGTATGCTTTCTCTGCGGAGCAGGTAAATGATATGAGCGATTCACTCATGAAGTTAATCCCTTTTTAGTTCAAGCTCATACAGATCGCTTTCCGTTTCATCTATAGAGATAGCATAAGCATTGGCTGCGTCGTATTTACTGTCTCTAAGGTACTTTCTACTGCTGTTGCATGTAGTTTGAAAGAGTTTACATTTGTGGTCAACTTTAATTTTGGGGTAATATTTTTTATGAAGTTTACGGTATATTTCTTGATCACTCCTAGGTCTAGAAGACCTAAGCGTAAGGATGTCCTCAATAACTGCCTTTAAGAAGTCCGTTTTAGCTATCCAAACTCCAGAGTTCAGGTAACAAAAAGGACTTTCTTTTCCGTAAGCCTCTCTCTCGAAAGCAGCCAGCTCTGGGTTAGTGGGGTAAGAGACTAGCTCTCCGTTAAAAAGCATATCGCAGCCCTCGGAGAAGTGCTCTTCGAACGTATCAATTATTCCGTTCGCATCTTTAAGTAGGCAGACATCATGAGAATCTATGCCCATCGTATATTTCGTACTGATGTTAGGAAGATAGTCTGCCAGAAGACCAGCCTTCATGGTGTTCCTCCAGCCCTGTGTCCCCCGACCTTTCATGACATATGGGACCTTGAAATACTTCAGAGTTTTTTCTAAGGTAGTTGTGCGCTCTCCATAGGACGTGCAAATAAAATACGTCGCGTCCCTCATGCCGCCGTCCCCTTCATACTCATTTTCTTTTATGAAATCAAATACTCGAGTTCTTAGCCTCCTGCCCTGAGGATTTTTAAGATAGCTTCCGTTCATGTGGAATATGAATGGGTAAGTGTCGAAAAATTTATTTCTTAACTTTATCATAACTCAATTCCCATGTCTTTAATTTTCTCTATGTTGGCTTCCCAAAAACCAAGACCATTAGGGGTTCTCCAGACTTTCTTTCCCCCAAAAAAATGCGAACCATAGACCTTTTCTTTTCTTTCATTGACAACATTAAAAGATCCGTCTGTATTTTGGGAAAATTTACAAAGCCTGCCCCACCAATTCCAATAGTGGTGATCCTCGAAGACGAATGGGTTACAGTTTTTGTGAGCCACCCACTCGTTCACCGCGTGCTGCTGCCTCCAGCTCACGTCTCCCGGACTGCTGCCGCTGCTTCCATCTGGAAAGTTGGAGGTCATGTAGTCATATATCTCTTCGACATTAAAAAAATTATTCGCCCCTACTCCATAAAGTCCACCGTTTAAATGACTTTCCTGCTTCCTCTGGTAACCGCCATGGCCCGTACCAATAAAGTCGTTGCCCTCTAAGTGTTTATAGAACTCCTTGATTGGTTCAAATAAAAACAAATCTGTATCAATATATACATAAGGCCCGTCCTCGTACCAGACGCTCATCATATAGTTTCGAACAAAAGGTGTCATTCCTACCCTTGGCTTTCTAGGAATCGGAAACGGCGTAGGCTTTAGCTTTTTCAGAGTAACGTTATCAAATTTTTTGAGGAACTTCTGGCAATGCTCTGAAAAGATTTCATTTTTTTTCTCCCAACCGTAGGTCACTACGATCTCACACTCTGACATGTAATCATAGTTATGCGCTAGCCACACCAAGAACATCTTGTAATAGTTATCTTGTCCGTGTGTATAGTTCGCTATAGTAATTATTTTCATTTCATTATCTCCCAAAGTTATCTGACATATATTTTAGTTTAGATTTAAACGGGTCAGTTCTGTAGGTGTTTATAGTTGCCCCGTTAAATCTGAGTGCTATAAGTATTTCGTTTCCTTCTGTGTATGGGTTGACTTTGCCTCTAGATATTGTATCTAGGTACTCCCAAGTATTTAAAAATCCATTTATTTTATGTTCATGAGCGTTTATATACATTATCTTTTCGCTTACGGGCCTCCAGTAGTGCCATAGGTTTACTGCAAATAGTTTAGTATAGAACTCATATTTTTCTGGATGATTTTCTTTGGACAATAGTCTCCTGAAGCAGAAGCCCTCCCCTTTATCAGTGAAGAACTTAGTGTTCCAATTGTTTATTTTAATGTCCGAATCAATATAAAATATCTTCTTGTACCCAAGTTCAAACGCATTTCTTATTGCTTCATTCTTCTGGTGAAAGTTGAACCATCTGTTCTTCCTTCCTTTCCTTACGTCTTTTAAAAAAATGGGATCAAACTTAAAGACTTTCTTGGCTCCGCACCCGGAAAACATATCAGGATTGTCCGTCGTTATGACTAAGTCTAGGTCCGAGATCATTTTACCGAACTCGGGATCTGATTGTATATTTTTTAATAAAAAAGAATTATATTTTTCGCCACTACTGAGCAAGGTCACGCTGCATTCTTTTTTTGTTGAACTCATCTAGCTTTTTGGAGTTTATTACTTTTTCTATCCACAAAAGTAGCCTATCAACGGGCGGATGTCTATACCTTTTTTCATCTAAGATATTAAAATGACCCGAATCCAAAACGTCTTTGGGTAATTTACTCATTTTGATTCTGTTTTTTATATAACCATCCGAGGAAGACTCTAACAGGTAGCAGAGTGTGGAAAACGGGTTCCAATAGTGAGCGTATCTAATAAATGTCCTTAATCTGTACCCTCCCCAAGTAAGGTGGGGGACATTGCATAACGAAGCAAAATGGATGGGGCCACTGCTCTGACCTACTACCAACCTAGACGAAGCAAGGGTGTTCGCCAGCTCGCTTAAAGGAATACCTCTTAGGTCACTGGCCCCGTCGGGGCAATGCGAATCTGGCTCTGCCCCAATAAATGCTACTCTATATCTCGAAGACAATTCCCTAAATAGAACGTCGTAAGCCTCGTCAGATAAATTGACAGACATCCTCCCCTTCTTCCTTCTCGCATGTATAATCAGATCGTAAGTCCACAAAGAGGGGGCGCCGTCATCAATTCGTAGGGCCTGCTTGTACTTTCCGTATCGTACAAACGATTGTTCATGTCTAAAATTTCCAGACCCGCCCCTAACGGAAGCTCTACAAAAAGATTCAGAAACGTGCGTCATGAGGTCTAGGTTCTCCCTAGTCTCTTTCGAAAATCCCATTAGCTCCGCCTCCTTTATCGAGAGAAAGTCTGTGGCGAAGTCCTCATATAAAAATTTCATACTATCCCTGCACGCTACTATTACCTTCTCATATGGTACGAGTCTGTCTGCACAATACTCACTTAGTTTTCGCGCGTAACCCTGAAAAGAAAACAGTTCATGACCGAACTCATGAGAGTATGGACCGACAAAAAGGGTACTAAGCGGCAACTTACGATTGAAGACGGGAGACTTGCTTAAGGGTAATTTTATGACAGCTTTATCTCCCGACTTGATCCATTTAGTTTCCTTATTAGACATTAATCTTTATTTTTTTTGGCCCCATGCATTGGAAGATTTCGCACCTGTGATCTACTTGAATCTGGGGATAATACATGAAGTGTAGGTGGTGAAAAATGGTCTGTTCATTGGTGCTCATGAACTCAACAATAAAATTATAATATTTCTCCACCAAGTCTACGTAGTAATCTCTTTCGCATACAAAACCCCCCGTGTTCAAGAAGCAGAGTTTTGCTCCGTTGTCTTTAAAACAATCTTGCCCATAAGTCTTGAGTCCAAATCGCTTAACGTCTCCATAGTTTGCGAAGTATTTGTTCGTGTCTGAGTAATGCTTCGAATGTCTAATCCTCATAGCAAAATACATACATTTAGACTCTGCGTTATATAATAAATTACAATCTCTTTCTTTAAATATATTTAATTTTTTTTCTGGATTATCTGTAAGAAGCACGTCGGACTGATCAAAGAAAAAGAAATATTTCTTGCTGGGGTTTGACTTTAAATAATTATATAGAGTCAACGTTTTCATCACTGGACAAAAATCTCCCCAAGAACGATGGAGTAGATATCTTCTCGGAAGCTCGCTCATGGGGTGAGCCTCCCTTATGGGATTAAAGTGCTTATCCTCTCCCAAGTTTATGTAATCTAGCCCTAGCTTTTTGCAGCATTCCATTAACATCGGACGAGGATGGTTATCAAACGTATAGATGTCACATTCATTCAGCTGGTGGCTATGTTTGGAGTTCGCATCTAGGGCCCTGTAGATAGGAGACATCTCCTCCTCAGAATATCTGCGCATGCTGTGACCATTAAAATGGAAGGCAACAGAACTCATAACACTTTAATATCCTAGGCCGGGGAAAGGATGGGGTCTCCTAGTTTAGCCGCTTCATGCAGTATTCTCTTTTTAAAATCTATGCCCGCCGCCTTTTCATACTCTGACAGGGATCTTTCTCTACCGAGCCCGTAAGGACCGAAGTCTCTAGTGGGCTTTTCCATTCCCAAGAGCTCTCTTAGTGCCTTGTGGCTCTGTTCGTGGAGCCCAGAGTAGGAGCGCTTCTGGTCTGACCAATGACAAATTCTATCTTCTCTAGTATAGTTATGGTAGACTACATTCTCAGAGGGATAAAATATGTCCCAGCCGTTCGTCCATGATCTCACTGCCAAGCTTATTTCGTCCCCAGCAAAATATAGGTTAGGGTCATAGGGATACTCCTTAATGTGCGAAGCTAGGGTAAAGTAAAAGTGTCCAGAAACCCACATAGACTTTCCGGGTACGCCCGTTTTATCTTGGTCTTTAACCCTGTGCTGTCTGAAGGATATTGTGCCGCCGGGATTGAACCTAAGGCAGTACATCTTAAACAGGTCGCTCCTGTCGAGGTACTCCCTCTTCTTCTGGGAAAAAGTAAATGGAGTGCAATAGTGAGATATGATGGGTTTTTTAGCCCCAGTCTTATGGAGCATCTCCTTGAGCTTAGTGTCCCATCCTCTGCTAAATCTCATATGGGAATCTAGTTGCATTGTATACTCCGCGTCACCATCAAAGTATAGCTTCTGGATCATGTGCCTAGCGTATCCTAGTCCAGAGCTCGCATAGAATGGGGCTCTGATAACTCTAAAGTTGTCTCTATCATAAAATTCTAGATGACTATTTTCGGGTCCGTACTGATCAAATATGCCAAATATTAATTTAGAGGGATCATGACTTTGATCCATGCAGTTTTTAATCGTGTGGTAAATGTCCTTATCTCTGTAGCTGGCTATCTGTATGAATATCTTATCCTCTCCACTTGATTGCTTGGTTTTATTGCTTGAGGTCTTCTTTGCTTCACGTTTTTTTTCGTTAGGCGGAGTTGCCATTTGCTCTTTATGAAAAACATCTTCGATGAAAACTAGTTTGGGATCTATAGTTTTCTTTCTGTAGTCTACTCCGCACCAATCTCTGTAGTCGTCTAGAGTTCTCTTCGTGCCCAGCCCGTATCTCGTGCCCGCCTTTATTTTTCCGTTTATTATATCATTAAATTGTTGCACACCCTCGTCTGCCATTTTTTTCCAATTTTTATGATCATCCTGTCCTTTGTGATTATTGTGGTTCTTGTGCGCTCCTTCTCTGTAGAAATGATGCCAGATATAGACCTTGTGTGGTTGAAAAATATCCCACCCTCTCGTCCATGCTTTTGCCGCGAGGATAGGCTCATCGCCAGTGCTGATTATGGCAAACTTGTCATCATAAGGCATCTCTTCTATGATCTTGCCAGCCGAAAACATATAGTGCCCAGAAATAAGACACGAAGGAATGCACTCTCGAAAATTATGTCTCTTCCTCATTCCTCCGGAAGTAATTATTAGCACCCCGTTGTCTCTGAACTTAGATGGATGCATGTAGGTCGACAGACCCTTTTTAACTTCCCCGCTTTTTTCTGGATAGTAGGGTAAAGTGCGAGAGGTGACTATGGGATTCTTTGAATTATATGTTCGTTTACATCTCTCATGTAAGTTAAGTAAGTGCCAGTCCCAGTCTTGGGCGAACCTCATGTGAGAATCTATTTGAAGCTGAAACTTCTCACCTTTATAAAAAGATTGGCTAATTTTTCTAGCCCAGCCCATGCCCAAGCTGTCTCTGTAATCGTATCGAGAGTAATTTAGGCCAGCTATGCCGTCAAACAGCTCGTCTTCGTTTTCTCCCATGTCTTTGGGCTCGTCCGGCCCATATTGCCAGCAAATCCCAAAAGATATTCTGCTTTTATCTTTAGCCTTTTCAATAGCGTCCCTTACCGTGGGAACTAGTTCCTTGTCTCTGTAACCTGCAATGTTTATAAATATATCATTCATAACTTATCCATTTATTTAATTCTACTTTAGGCTCGCAGTCTAATAGCTGCCTTAGCTTGCTTATGTCTGCTAATGTATCCCTTGCTTCACCGGGTCTTTCTGGGATGAATTCGTATTCCCCCCCAATTAAATTAACTATATCAAGGACACTACTATTCTTCCCCGTACCCACATTGATAATTTCGCCAACTGCGTCTTTGTTCGTGGTAAATGCTGCACTGGTGTTGGCGTTAACTACGTCCGAAACGTGTGTATAGTCTCTTGTTTGCAGTCCGTCTCCCACTACCGTCATCGGTATTCCAGCTTCTTTTTGTTTTTGAAACAGACCAATGACTGGGGCATATTGACCCCTCGTTGGCTGTCTCTCTCCGTAAACATTAAAGTATCTGAAAGTTACCGTCTCTAGATTCCAAAGATCGTTGTACATCTTGCACAAACCCTCTGCCGCGACCTTGGTTACCGAATAAGGATTGAGACAATCCGTAGGCATATCTTCTTTTAAGGGGATACTATTCTTTAATCCATAAGCAGAGGAGGTCGAAGAGTACATTACTCTTTTAACTTGAGAAATCCTAGACGCCTCTAGCACGTTTAGCGTGCCGATATAATTCGTCTTTCCAGCCAACTGGGGCTGGGTCATACAGATCATAATTCTGGCAAGCGCCGCTAGGTGAAACACGTAGTCTGCCTCATTAAAGACTGGAAGTATTTTGCTATAGTCGCAAATATCTAGGTTGTTGTATTCCGCTCGGGGGTTGTGATGAAAATTGTCATTGCTCTCTGCGGAATAGTTGTCAATAACTCTGACTTCGTGCCCTAGGTCTACCAGCTTGTCCACTAGGTGTCCACCGATAAATCCTGCTCCACCTGTAACTACGGAAACTTTTCTTTTAATCACAAATAAAGACTAGCACGCAAAAAAGTAGAAGGCAACTACTTTTTTTTGAGATTACCGCCTTTATCCCTGTACTCGCCCTTCTTCGTCGCTCTCTTCTTTCTCTTCTTCTTGGGGACTCCATCTTTGCGACGCTTTACGTTCTTTCCGGGGTAACTTTTCGCCTCTTCAAAAAGATCTATTTCCGTGGTTCCTTTTGATTTGCGCCATTTATCATAACAAACCGCAGCGCGCTGCTCTGGATCGGAAAACTCTTTGTTCATAACTGAGTCTCCCATGCAGCTAGACATGAAGCTGTCTTTGGATTGGTCGTCTTTTGGTTGAGATAGTGGCATGATTAATTATACACTTATTTATCGCAGATAACACCTTTCGTCCTCTGGACAGACCCTTTCCGTCCCGAGTTCATTAAGGAAAGTGACTCCCATTTTATAATACATATTCGCCTGCCACGTATCAAAGTTCTTGCTATCTTCGTAATACAGTAGCTTATCTATGTCTACCGCCGTTAATGCAAGATGCATACCTCCAGAGTCTGTATTCAAGATCTTATGACATTTTTTCATAATGAAAAGGATCGTATGAAAATCATAAACGGGGCCAGACCCCTTTGGTGACAAGCTGCCTTGAAAATTTTTGTCCCACCCGCCGAATGGCTCCCCCAAATTTAAGAAATTAAAGTCACTGTACTTTTCTTTCAAGCAACGAGGAACTTCGGCTAAGTATTTAAATGTCGGAATGCGCGGCAGCTCCTTGTCCTGCTCGCTGCCGATGGGCCTAACGTACCTTGGTCTACTGGGCTGGTGAGACTGGGGCCTACGAAACCAGCATATGGTCTTATCGTAATTTAAATCAAGATCACCCAACCTGTTCCACTCAGGACGTACTTTGTCCCAGTTAATCTTGGCATATGGGACCCCATTAGAAAAGTGTTTAGGGAGGTGGTCTTCTCCTTGGTTTTTGTCGAACCAGTTGTTCATCTGAAATGCGCCTTCTGGAATCTTTTTCTTGCCGGGCTTGTGGAGCTTGATCCTTTCTCCCCCGTAGAGGACGCCAGCTAGCTGCCTAGAAACGGTACTCCAATCGAACGAGTGTTTTGCGCCGTGATAAAAATGAATTTTTCCGCTCCTCGAATAATCTATTGCCTTACTCATCATGCAAATCATATCGCCCAGACAATATTGTAGGCGATAGCTTTGGCGGCGGAGGAAGTAGTTATTCTCCTTGACTCGGATTTTTTTGACTTTCTTTTTGTTCCTCTTTTTCATATGTAAAAAACGCAGCGGCACCCTAAGGCACCGCTACGTTCCTCCACCCCCTTTGGTTTTACCCCTTGGCCTCAAACCAGTTTTAGGCATCCTAATCTCCGACACGGACAGTAGGTAATTTCCTGTCTGGCAAGGTTAGATTGGGGAGATAATCCACTTTGCGGATCATAAAGGGAAACATCTTCTTGGTAGCTTCTTTCTCCGCATTCTTAGCTTCTTCCTTTTCTCTGGGGGTATTTTCGACGGGGATCTTTTTTAAATCATCTTCGCTAGGCATCGCGACCTTTGGGTCTAGAGCCCACATAATTTTATGCTTTTGGCAGTAGTTAACCATCCTGCGAACGGGAACAATTAGGTTGAACCCCTCCCCTGCTCCACGGACTAACATGCCAATGTATCTAGCATCTCCGTCTTTCTTAAGGTACACTCCTCCTCCACTACTTCCGGGGAAGGCGACACAAGTCGTCTGATCGAAGATATGCTTATTCAAACTTTTAATAACCCTGCCATGCTGAGAGTAAATTCCGTCTGTCATACTGTTCGCTCCAAATTGACCGAGCAGTGAACCAACGTGCAACAAGTCCGTGCCCAACGGGGGGATACTTTTTTCAAGATAAAACTTTACGCTATCCGTAACAAAGTTAAGCTTACGGACCCTAAGTAAAGCAAGGTCGTGACCATCTTCGCTTTCAGAGTACTTTAATACCTCTGCATCCATTTGTAGGCGACCGACTGTCCTGCCGTTCTGTCTAATTTCTTTTATAACTACTGGGTCTTTGAATTCCACCAAGACTTTGGGAGAACCGTTGACTAGAACCTTTCTCTCGGTCCGCAAGTTGTCTATGATGTGGCCAGCTGTCCAGACTAAGTTTACTAGGTTCCCGTCTTTATCTTTTCGGGTAAAAATAACTCCCGACCCCTCGCCCGCAGACCATTCTGCCTCGGCTCTGATGGTAACAGATACATTTTGTAAGTGTTCTGCCGTAGTGGGTTTCTTCTCTGCCCCAAACGAAGATATAGTAAGGGAGAGACCGAGGAGTAAAGATGCTAGAGTTTTCATAATATCTAGTTGTAATCTATTATAATATGAAGTAACATTCAAGTAAAATTTTTATTTTAAATGTCAATAAACTTAATAGAACACAAGCAAAAAATGCTAGAATCTTACGGAGCAGGAGCAAAAGGCACATGTTCCTACAGCGTAAACTGGTCATCGAAATACCTCAATGATGCAAAAAGATATGAAAGCGTATTGGATGTGGGCTGCGGAGATGGGTCATTCTGCTTACAATGTGCCACTTCTGGTGGAAAAATACAAAAAGTCTATGGATTAGACCCGGCTAGTATTGCTAATGGTCACGTCAAGGCTCACAATAAGATTACGTATTTAGATTCTTGGTCTCATGAAATTCCGTTGCCAGATAAGTCTGTTGATATAATCGTTACCTGCGAGGTCTTAGAACACGTTCCAGAAGAGTTCGTGCATAAAACTCTGCAAGAATTTCAAAGGGTAACTAAGTGTAAAATATACGGTCAAATTGCTACTAGACTATCTGGAGAATGGTACTCTGGTTACCGAGGGGACGGAGACCATAAGGGGCAGGTTAACGCTCACCTATGCGTAAAAGACCAAGGGTGGTGGTTGGATAGATTCAAGAGGGCGGGCCTGAAGATAGACAGTGCCCAAGAAAATCTCGGACAGGGATTTTCGTTTGTCGCGTCTGTTTAGTTCCAGCTGTTGATGGGGATTTTGTGCGCAGAGAAAAACGCTTCTATTTTCGTCTGCCTTTCTATATAATGATGGCGCAATTCTGGCAACATATATCTATCGTGCCACTCTATCCATAATTCTTTTATATGCATGTAGCTGCCGTCATGTATAATTTTTTCTAAAACGTCATACTCTGCGGCTTCGATATCTAATTTAAGATAAATATTTTCATATTTTTTAGACAACTCAACTAAAAATCTGGAAGCGTCTATGGACTCGACGCTTGTCAACGGGCTAGCTGGCCAATACATAGTGTTATGATCTTGGATAAGAGACAGTCCCTCCGAGGGGTTGGTTAATGAATGGACATTCTCTCCGTAAAGTTGTATCATGGAGTCTTGAGTGAATAGCGCCTTATTTAAAATAGTTATCTCTTGCCCGCCATTCGCTATAGACTTCAGTGTATTGATGCACTCCTTGTTAGCCTCTATCAAAATGTAATCACATCTATTTAAATTAAATTTGTCCAGCCTTTTGAATCCAGTAAAAGCTTTGCCCAAGTGCGCTCCCGCATCAATAAATACATTCTTTGTCTCCACATTGTTATTTACACAAAAACAAATAGGGGCTATAATATAACTAGAATGGACAGAGGTAACTACGCACCAAGTGCTTTTGATTCAGTAAGGAAACTGGAGGAAATTATTGCTGGCTATGCGGGGAGTCGATACGCAGTGGCCGTAGACTCTTGCACAAATGCGCTGTTTTTGTCATGTATGTACTTGAACATAAAAGGAAAGGAAGTCACCATTCCTAGCAGGACATATGTTTCTGTCCCCTGCTCTATAATTCACGCTGGAGGCAAGGTAAGGTTCGAAGACAAAGACTGGGAAGGAATCTACCGGCTGGAACCATTTCCCATAATAGACGGCGCAAAGAGATTTAGAAAAAATATGTACGTTCCTGACTCTTACCACTGTCTGTCTTTTCATATTAAAAAACATTTAAAAATCGGGCGAGGAGGAATGATTCTGACCAACGATAAAGAGGCCTATGAATGGTTTAAGCTAGCAAGGTTTGACGGAAGAGAAGAGTTGGCCCTGCACAAACAGGAAGACTTCAGGGTGCTCGGGTGGAACTATTATATGACTCCAGAACAAGCGTCTAGAGGACTATGGTTAATGAGTATGATGTCTGACTACAACGAAGATCAGAGCGAGGATCCGCCTTATCCGGATCTATCAAAATATAAAATCTACTCCCAGCGTTGATCTATTCTGTCTACGCTCCATAGATCCCCTATTTTGTCACACCTTGCAATTAATTGTTGGAACCCATCTATCTGTAGGCGAGGATAATATTTATGCTCCATGCATCTTAGCACCTGTTGGTCAGATTTACATTTTGTTGTGATTTCTTTTAAGCGAGGCTCGTGAGACAACATATCTTTATAAACATTTATTACAAAGTCTATCCTTCCAATGAATAATCCAGCGTTAAGGTTACACTGTCTTCCTATCCTGCGAGAAATATAAGTGAATTTATTGCGTTTATAAAGGTTATGTTCTACTGCCCCTTCATCATATTTGTCCCACATATAACCTTTGTCATAGTTAGTTGAGTTATATAGTAAATCACAATTAAAATATGAAAGAAAATTATTTAAAATATTATGCGGGCTATCAACGAAAAGAACGTCTGATGAATCACAGTAAAGAACGTACTCCTTTCCCTCCGTCTTTTGACTCTCAATATGTTTTAATATTCTTTTCCATTTAAGGAAGTTGTTCCATGGAGTAGTTTTTTCTTTATTAAATTTAACGACCTTATATTTCTCTGCACTTACTGAGTGCTTTTCCATTTGGAGTTCGAAAAAAGTTTGATCCTGAAAGTTGTCAGCAGTAAGTAGCAGAAGGTTGTCTGGCACAATGAAATCAAACTGCTTTAACGTATCGAGTCTCCACCGAATTCTCCTGTATCTGTGGGACACTTGACGATTGTTGCCTTTACTAAAATGTGGGTTAATAACTTTATGTATCGCTCCTATGTGTCTCTTCATCTCATAAGGAAATACACCTTAAAAGAGACCCCAAGCTGACCCGACGTGCGAATTGAATCGCTCTAGGTCGAGTATGCCTCTGGAGTATGCGTCTGCGTGAGTAAGCCTTCCCATCAATTTAAACTTTAAATCTACCTGAAGTTGGGGAAAATAATCAAGCTGTAAATATCTGAGAATGAGCTGGTCCGAGGGAGAGCCTAGTGGAAATTGCGGACCCTCCCACGGCCTATCGAGATCTTTGTTTAGGGCCGCTTTCCTTATCTCTGGATCGTCCGTGACGTAGTTAAGAACGTTCTCGTATATCTTTATGATGTAATTCTTTCTTCCTATGTAAACTCCAGCATTCAGGTGCACGTTTCCGCGCTGCTGCGCATACTGCCTCGTTCTCATGGACTTTTGATTTCCCTCCCAATAGTGCCAGCACGCCCAGTGACCACCGTTGTACAATAAATCACAATCAAATTTATTTAAAAAAGAGCTCAAGATATAGTCGGGACTATCCAAAAACAGTACGTCGTTTGCATCGCAGAATAGAACATACTCTTTACACTCACTGCTCTTTAAAAAGTCGAGATGGTATCTGAGGCGAAACACATTGCTCCAAGGCGGCCTGTCTGGCATGTTGTTCGGGTAATTTAAGTCATTGTTAAAATTCTGATAAGACTCATTTAAAATAACATCCATCTCTTGCTTAGTGAAGGTGGGTTTGAGTACTTTATAGTCATTGCAGTTGTGGAACGCCATTTGTTTTTCGAAAAGGCTTCCCTCTGTATTCTGCGAAGTAAAGATAGTCAGGTTATCTGGGACAGAAAACTCAAATGGCTTGAGCCTGTCAAACCATGAGTCATTTCCCCCGTCATGAAGTAATGATAGCATTATTAATCGTTACAATCCTCTCCGGTTATTATATCGCACTTTACCCTTCTGTCCTCAATAAATCCTTCACTATATAAGTATTGAATTACTGCGCGTTCGGCCCCTTCGGTAACTGAGCCTTGGGGGTCATATATCCTTACAGCTTTGGACTGCCAGTCTTTCGGCACTCCGCTCGGCTTATCATATACCTCTACAAAGAGGGAATTAATAAGAATGACCATGGTGATATTAATTTTTCAGGTTGTCTATCTTCTCTTCTAGTCTGTCGAATCTATCATTCATACGCTCAGAAAACATTTTGAAGTCTTCTTTGCTAACGTACTCCTTCGGGAGGGAAAGGGCTAGTTCGTTATGTTTCTCTCTTAGTTTATCTATATCAGTATGATGATTTCTCATCAAGTCGTGGTGCTCTGATTTAATTTCATTTAATGTTGCGAGTATCATCTTAAAAACCCAGCCCCCCAGCAAGGTTACGATGCCAACGGCGATGTTAACAAGAATTTGGTAATCCATACTACTAATTACACCAAAAAATAAGCGGACTCTATAATGAGTCCGCTTTGGATAGGTTTTGTTGTTCTATCTTAAAACACTATACATTTTAGCTCCTCCCCAAACCATTAAGGACCAGCCGAGCCAAGCTACGGGATTAAGCCATCCTAAGACTAGACCTAGTCCGGTGACTGTGAGTAGTCCTCCGAATAATAGGTCTTGATCGTCCCAGTTAAATAATACCCAGTCTTTTAGTTCGGTGAATTTGAGGGAGAGTTTACTCCAAACACCCTGCTTTTTCTTAGTTTTTCTAGAATTTCTCTTCATAATATTAAGTTGTTCTCTTGTCTAAGTTATATACACTATATAACTCATTGTATTGCTCTTTATTCGTGGTATAATTAAGAAGATAAATGAAAAAAATAAAGGCCTTTTTGGCAAAAACTAAAATGAGATCTGCGCTTTGGTTAGCTGCCATATGTTTATTCATAGTGTGGTCTATTTTCGGGTATAAATATCAATTTACATATAATAAGGGTGTAAGCATGGAGCCTACCTACGACAATGGAGACTGGATAATTATTGAGAAAAGAAGCTGGCTACCAAAAGACTGGGCGCCCGACAGATTCGATGTAGTTATAATTTATGATGAAGCCGAGGGAGAAGATCTAGCAAAAAGAGTCATAGGATTAAGCGGAGATACGTTTGAAATCAAGGGCGGGGTAATCTATATAAACGAAAAAGAATTAGAAGAGCCATTTGGAGAAGGAAAGATAGGGTACTATCTTGTAGATGAAAACGACAAGAATTTAAGGTACTGGAGCGGGCCCGAGCAGGGAGAGAAGGTGATACAATTCGTAGATCAAAAGAAAAAAAAGATTCCAGAGGGGCAGGTGTGGGTTATCGGTGATAATAGGATAGCCTCATGGTACGGCTTATTAAAAATAAAAAATATAAAAGGACTAGTTATACTTTAAATATTATGGAAAAAAAATTTGAAACAATGTCTGACAGTGAAGGAAAATTTTCCTTCGGAATTAATTGGACCGACTTCGCAAAGAACAAGGTAGATGAAAATATAGTGTCTACCCATGTAAACGACGCGCTTGGTCACCTTCTACGCATGCCGGGATTCTTAAGCGCAAAACCACTGGAAGGAAAAAGAGTGATAGACATAGGATGCGGGTCGGGGTTGTCCTCTTTATCGTTCTACGAAAACGGGTGCCGCGATATTACATCTTTCGACGTGAACGAAGACAGTATAAAGGCAACTAATATAATAAAAGAAAGATTCTGTAACGACGAATCGAATTTAAAATGGAGCATAAAAGAGGGCAGTATACTAGATGAAAATTTAGTATCTGATTTAAGGTCTCAAGAAAAGTATGATTTGGTATACTCTTGGGGCGTGCTTCATCACACTGGAGACATGAGGAAAGCTATTGATAATACATTATCCTTGTGCCAGAGTGGTTCTATCTTGTGGATGGCTCTATACATAAAGGTAGATCAGCCAGACGGAGAAGAAATATATCAAAACGATTTAAAATTAAAAATAAAATTTAACGAAGCGTCCGAAGAAACTAAAAAAGAAATGATCGTCTCGCGTTTGAAAAAAGTATATAGCAATAACCCCGCGACATGGACTCGGCCTTATGACAATAGGGGGATGACTCCCATAAACGACGTGACCGACTGGCTAGGCGGATATCCATATGAGGTAGCAAGAGCAAAGGATATAAAAAGACTGCTAGAAGCGAATGGCTTCTCGGAGATAGAGGTACTAAATGAAAATCGAGCTTCAGGAACAAACGTAATATACATATATCAAAAAATATGATCAACTTTCCCGCCACAAATGGTCTTCCAATTTGAATGAAGGCGGTAGGAGTGCTGCCGCCGTTCCCCCTATCGGAGAAAATACTTTCGTACCATCTTTTAATCTTACGGTATCCATCCTGTACTTTGACCACGCGAGGTCTGGGATAAACAGCTGGTATCCTCTTGACTCAAGGATCCTCCATGCGAAAATTAAATTTCGTGCCCCCTTACTCAAATTGTCATCGCTATCATAAAAATCATGAGCTACAAGAACGAACTCTTCTGCCGCTACGCCCAGCAGATCTTCGACTTGGTTGTTGGGTAAATCTGTATCAAAAAAGGCGAAGTCCACCTCTTTTCTTCTATGCTCTAGTTCTGCGACCAATCCAACTGCGCCCATTGTGTAGCGATAAATAGATGAATCGTGCGTCGCTGATGAGGTATAGGAATTAACGGGATCGCAGGTATGGACCTCTCCTCCGTGGGTCATCGCTGCATCCGCTAAAAACTTACTGGTCGTACCAATAAAAGTACCCGCCTCAAAAATACACTTGGGTTTAAATTCCTTAACTAAAAGATAAAGTAGCCAGCAGTCCTCTTTGCCCGTGCTTCCCTCACGCATGCCGATCGCGTTGTGAAAATCATTCAGGCGAACATAATTGCCCAGAAAGGTCTCCTTATGGTTCATGTAAAGGTGGGCGACTAATGACCTTATGCTCTTCGATTTATTCGAAAGTGCATCGGAAAAAGATTCAAGTAGTTTTTTCTCCTCTTCTGCCCTACAGTTGCACGGGGGGTGCTCTTTGCTACACTCCCTGCCTTCGTAATTTAGTTCTTCTTTGCTTAATTTCATATTTATAATGGTACTCCCAGTTGGACTCGAACCAACGACCCTCTGTTTAGAAGACAGATGCTCTATCCAACTGAGCTATGAGAGCAAAAACCCTAGGCGCCGGTTAGCTACTCCGGTCCTCCTACTGCAGAAGGCGTGCAAGCTCACACTACGCCTAGGATAATTACATTATAGCACGCCCCCTATCTTTTTCCCAGTCTTTTTCTGACCTGTCTACTTGCTTGTTTCTTGCTACCGCCGCCTCTACAATATAACTTTCTGAGTCGCTTCCTTGAATCTGATGTAGCATGGAAGCCATATCTTTCGGGAAACAAGTCCCACCAAATCCGCGCTTACCATCTGGCCCCGGTACAGCACTATGACCCACACCGATCCTTTCGTCTCTACAAGCGAGCTCTCTGACCTTACGATAATTAATACCCTTCCCCCTGCAGAACTCTTCAATCTCGTTGAAAAATGATACCTTCGTAGCAAGGAAACAATTTCTCGTATATTTAGCCAGCTCCGCTTCTTCCGTGGTGGAAAACGTCATGTGCGGCCTGTTTTCTAGTACTCCGTGGTTGTGAGCCGACTCAAATAATCTATATACCCTGTCTCTCACTTTATCGTTTCTTCCGTTTGTCCCGAGTATCCATAATTTTTGGTTAAGAAAATCATGCTTCCAATTTTGTTCCGTCAAGAACTCGGGCATAAACATTACTCCTAGCCTTCTGCACGTGCCCACTGGCACTGTAGATTTAACGATAACTCTTTCTTTATTGTACCCCGCTGCGGCTAAGTCGTTTACGACTCCTTCCACGATATGGACGGCACATTCTCCGTCGCTTTTCATGGGCGTCGGAACTGCCACGAAAATAAAGTCGCAAGACAGTAGCTCTTTAAAGTCTAATCCTGATGGCCTGCACTTATCCGGGTCTTTGTCATAAATGAGAAAGGGGACTTTTCCGTGCTCCAAGAGAGCTGTGGCCCCTCCGACGTATCCGTTGCCAATGATTCCTATTTTCATTCTACTTATTATACCTCATTAAAATTCATAGTCAAAATATTTTAAATCCTCTTTATACCTTTCTGACACTATGCTTGTGGACTCTTCATTGTAGTATTCTTGATAGGGCTTGTGCTCTCTTTTATTTAGGTGCGGTAACTTTCTCTGCTTAATGGAAATATTGGAGCATACTGAATCAAAGTCCTCCTGAAGCCTTTCGTACCTGCCAATGAAGGAAGCCCTCTGCGTCCCGTCAGGATTAAAGAGGCTTTGTCTAGGGTCTAGATAACTCCATACGTGACTCTTGGCGAATTCATTATCCGTTTTATCTATGTAATATAAGAAATCTAAAAAGCTCTGACACCATGGTTTGCCGACCCAAGGACACTTCCACGCCGAAACCATTCTCTCAAATGGATTTCTAACAAACCCAAAGGAATAGTAGGATTCATCAAAATCACTAATCCTCCGCTTTCCACTTAGCTTCTTTTCCGGGCGACGCCTCTTCTTGGGCTTCTTGTTTTTCTGCGCACTGGTCTTTTTTGGCCGGGCGCAATTCGCAGCATAATAAAATATACTCTGCTCGTTTCGTAACTCGTAATTTATACTTGTTCCCGCGCACTTAGCAACATGTATAAAAACTGCCTTCATTTTATTAAAGCCCACTGATCTGGCTTGCTCCTAGTCGGTCCAGTATTTACCTCAGAGGTGACTACTTTTAACTTCATCTTCTTCGCAAATTCATTCACCGCTCGCCCGACATCCTCTGCCCAATTATAATCGTCCCCACATATAGCCCCGCCCTTCTTAACAAGCGGGTAGTAAAATTCCAAATCTGCTAAGACAGATTCGTAAGCATGGTCTGCGTCTATGTAAACCCAGTCAAAATATTCCTTGGGAAAACTTACTCCCCTAGAGTGAGTTCTGTGTATAGTTACTCTATCGTCGCCCTTAAAGAGCTCTTTCATTCCCTCATATATTTTCTCCATGCCCTGATTTACAAAATGATTTCTGGGCCTCCTGCCCCATGTGGTCCAATCCTGCTCGTCTCCCGCCCACAAATCAACCAAGTGTAACTCGGAGGGGTTTCTTAATAGGATCCTCTCTGAGAAGTGCCCCTTCCACGCTCCCGCCTCAAGGCAAACCGCGCCCTCTTTTATTCGGTTCAGTGCTGCCCTTTCGCGCTTCTGCGCCCAGCCTATGCCGACATTTCTCCAATTATCCATTTCTAAACTATCCCCGAACTTATAACCGAACATTTCTATATCATCTCTATAAGCCTCTCCTATAATTTCTTCCGCTTCCTTATCAAAATATTCTGTATATTCTTTTCTCGCTTTTTCGGGAGTTCTGTTGGCCGTGGGGAGCGACCAAAGATCCAAGTCTAACTCGTTACATATTTTATCAAAATCTTCTGAGAGAGTTTCATACCTACCTATGTAGTCCATTACGCTCTTACCCTTCCGAAGTAAGAAGCTAACCTGCGGGTTCATGTGTCTAATATTTTTTTTAAAATCGAAGCCTGAATTCAAAAATTTTTTCATATCACCTTCACCGTTCTTTAATATATCCTGTTGTGCTATACGATCGCCCTTATGTCGACTTTGCCCGCCGCCCCTTAGATACATAAAGGCTGACACAAACCTGTCCCACGGATTCCTGACGAAGGAAAATTTATAGTAATCTTTTGTATGGGCATACTTCCAGATCACTTTGGAAACGGTTTGGTGACAAGATGCAACAGTCGAATCATCTTCATAGTGTTTAAGTATCTGCTTTATGGAGCATCCGCCGGTTTTAGGGATATGTATAAAGACAAATTTATGTGTGTTATTTATAGCCATCAGATCAACCGTTCATTTCTTTTTTGTAAAAAGCTCTGTAGCCATCTCTTAATTTTTTATGATCTTTAAATAAGAAAGTTCTCATATAGTTATCATCTAAATACTGATTTTTGGGAGAAGTAAATCGAAGTAGCTCACCCAATAGTCTTTCAGTTAAAAACCTATGACTATCTTTTCTTTGTATACATCCCCTATCGAACAGTCTGTATATCATGTGCTCATAACTTCTGTAAGCGTAGTGGTTAATAACGAAAGGCATGTCTGGCCTGACGTCTTTGCCGGCTCTTCCGCAGCGCTGCGAATAAAAATGATCAAGGTGGTCTGGGTCAATATCCTCACCATAACAATCGACAACATCTTCTCTTACTAATCTGTGTTGATCGTAACGACTGTCGTTTTCTATATCCTCTACTAGATCAGTATTTAATATCATTTTTCCTTGGCAAGCATAAGAATAAGTCCTGTATTCATCCATTATGATCTCATCATTTGATAGCGCTTCCCATCTCCCCTCTGGGCCAAATATTCTCCACTGTAAATAAACCGCATTTTTATCTTCAATAGTTGTCAGGAATTCGCGAATAGATTTTTTACCTAGGGGCATTAAATATTCATCTTCATCCATAAACGCTAGCCAGCGCGTCTCGGGCTTACATCGATTAAACATTTCCCTGATGATTTCCTTGTGTGTTCTTAGTTTATTTTTATTATCGATACTAAAATATGTAATGATGTCAGCATAGGGTTCCAAAATCTCTCGCAGAGAAGGTTCGCAGCCGTCATCAATAATATAAAAATGTTCAAATCCTAAATATCTATGCCACAAAACCCAGTCTAACGGATCCTTGGGAAAGATCGTCTTCATACTTGTTACCATTGATAAATAATGTTTCATAAAATGTTTTCTATATTTACTTCGTCATATGATATATTTTTCTTAAGGTTCTCTTGGCTGTCCTTCATGGAAAAGAACTTCTCGAACACTAAATTATACCTCATATCTTTCCATTTGAAAAGTCCGTTTTTATCTTTTAATAAATCTTTATGAAAATCTATACCGCTTAGAACCTTAGGCCTTGATGCGTACCCTCTTCTGCGCTGAGGGGCATGGTATCCGTGAAATACTCTTGAATCTAAGTATGAAACGCTCCCGTTTACATACGGAGCCACTCTATCCTTGTAGTCTTTTAGCTTGTCAATTATCGTAGGGCTATGTTTCGAATAGAAACCCAACTTCCAGTCCATGACCCAGTTCTTCATGTCATTTGGGTCTCCTCCGGTACCGTTCGCAAAAATGTATCCCATCATCCCGTCTCCCCCTCCAGATAGGCCATACTCGAACAAGCCTCCGTATTTTGAAAACAAATCTCTTGAAGACACCCAGCCTAGTCCGGGGTGATGCTTTGCATAGTTATTCCAGTCTGGGGATCCATGGTGAAGCCCATATCCCAACGTCATGTGGGTCCGCTCTATCTGCCCTTGCTTATTTAGGTATAGGTGTTTTCTCCCTAGCTGGACTACTGTGTGTTTATCGAGTAGCTCACTCGCCTCTTCTGCCCAGTTGTCATCTTCAATAAATATATCACAATCAAGCCAAGCTATTTTCTTAATCCTTGGAGGCAGCCTTTTAACTAGTATGTTTAACAGCGTCTCTTTATGCCATAAGACCGTGTTCGTCCTAAGTCTCAAGTAAGTGTCTTCTTCTTTCAGTAGATATTCTTCATCAAAGAAGGCTAGCTCTATTGTGAATAGCTCTACCCCTTGTTTCTCGAGTTTCCTTCTGAATTGTCTGTGCCTCTTTGCGATGTAGTCGTTCTTGACGTAAGAAAAAAGGCAGGTGATTGCTGCTAAGTCACTCATTATCAAAGAATATGTCCGTGTCTTCGTCGTCTCTACCCTCGTCATACTCGCAGACCTTATGGAAGGCTCTGCAAACTACATCTGCGCTTTCATCAGAAAGCAGATTGAGGTGCATGTCGACCTTGGACTCTTCCTCGCTGTGCCTTACTATACAGATCGCAAACTCGATATTATCCTTTTCGAGTTTCTCCTTCATGTCGTAAACAAAATCCAAGGATGCCATAATATTTGGTGCGAGCGGAAGGGGTCGAACCTACGACAACCACGGTGTAAACGTGACGCTCTACCACTGAGCTACGCTCGCGTTACTAATGAATGATAGCAATGTTTTTGAGGGAATTCAAGTGCGAGTTAATTGCATAAATAGTTCAACACCTCGTCCACCCCAATCAACTCGAAGATTTCATCATTAAGATCGTCTATCATTTGTTCTTGGGAGAATCCCTCCGCTTCTGCCCAAGCGTACTTGTTGACATTTATGGTGAAGGATCCTACTATTTTTTGTACAGTAGAATCTTCGTTACGGATGTTAATAACTCCGATAGCTGCAACCTTTTTGGCGTCTTGAGTAGAGACTAGGTACCCCTCTTCGCCTACGGGCTTGAAGCTGACTTGGCAGGGGAATTCTTTAGATTGAGATACTAATTCCTCGACTACTTCCTCTACCAACTGATGCATACAGTTATATACACCATAAAAAGACCCCATTACGCCAAAGGAAGAAAACATAACGGGGGTGATAACTAAAAATAATTAAAATTAATTAATTATCTTTAGCACTAAGAGGTTTTGCATTAGACACAGTCAGAGTGTTCTCTGTAACTGAGTCGATCTGCTCTTGCATGGTACTGTTCATGTTGTAAACGACATAACCAGTTAGGCAAAAATTAAGAGCCAAAAGGAGCACTACGGCTCGCGCATAGATGGTCTTAACGGTTGTCAGTTGGTTAGTCTTACTGTTTTCTTCTGTTTCTGTATTCATTGTTAGCAACAGTATAGGTCAATACCCAAAACAAGTCAACAAAATTTTTATAATCCGTCCTTTATCTATATAAAATAAATAATGGAACACTTTTATGAGGGAATACATGGCTGGTTTAACTATCAAAGTCTATATACTGAGGTCGTAAACAGATATCCTTCTGGCTCTCATTTTGTAGAGGTCGGAGCTTGGCTTGGAAAGAGCGCCGCCTTCATGTCTGTAGAGATAATCAATTCAAAAAAAGA
>CEPX01125330.1_pt1 | contig 27789 bp, 30 predicted proteins | sample 361361 | NCBI WGS metagenome assembly CEPX01 (sample SAMEA2619974, study PRJEB7988) | marine metagenome | biome: marine biome (ENVO:00000447); feature: mesopelagic zone (ENVO:00000213) & marine oxygen minimum zone (ENVO:01000065); material: "saline water (ENVO:00002010), including plankton...
AATGGTGGCCCCGCGTGTCGAGGATATCTTGGCGCCGGGCTTTCCAATACCGCGACGCCAAGTACTCTGCATGCGTTGGCCGGCGTTTGTGGCTTTCAACAAAAGCGACGATCCAATCCAAGTACGCCGCCTTGCGATCCTGCATGAGTTCTGTTTGTGTCATGTGGTGGACCACTCCCATAATTCCCGTAACTTTCCGCAATCTTTGCCTATTGTTAGGGCGGTGACTGCTAATACTCGTTCTATATCGATCCAATCACTCTCCGTAGGGTACCATTCATGACGATAAAATGGGCTATCATCACTTAGTGCATCGTGCAATATCACGACTACCGCTTTCCCCTCCACCGCCTTTAGCGCCTCACAAACCTGGGCGCATGTCAACGCCGAATCATATATTACGCCAAACATCTCACATTCTACGTGTAGCCAATCGCCTTGTATCTCAGTCATTTCTTAACCACGGCCTTGCTCTCCATGAGCTTGATAAACTGCGCCGGATTGCTATACGTCCGATAGTTGTCGATGTACCGATGCTTGCCTTTTTTGTCGATTATCGATAGGTCCGGGATGAACCGGTGCCCGTCCATATGGCCGATCATCAAGTCGTAGTGGAATACCCGGCCGTCGCGGATGGAGATCGCTTGCGCCGATTCGAGCACACCGGGGTTGTCCCTCTTGGCTCGCTCGAATATCGCCACGTCGGGTACCTTGCCGTATACGCCGGGATAGGTGAGAATCACCGCCTCGAATAGTGCGTCGAGTTCCCGGTCGGTGTACCGGCGAAGATACGCCGATATTATCTCGTGGACCGCCTTAGTATATGGCTTGTCGTAGTATGCTTCGATCTGATTGGTAAATGTCGCCGGGGTCATTTGTCGTTCCTGATCATCGCCCGTTCCTCAGCTTCGGTCGGTTGTTCGAGAATCTTCCGGCCTTTCTCGACCTGTTCGGCTATTGTGGTGACCGGAGTCCCTTGCTGATCTTTTTCCTTTGCCGCACCCTCAACAGCCTGCTTTGCATTCGCCATTATTGCGTTCGTGATCGAGAGCGACAGCCACGCCGATAATGAGATCCCTTTCTCGCTCGCCGCTTTCTGTATTACCGAATAGATCGGTACCGATAACCGCACCTGGACCGTTCGCGTTTGTGGTTGACTCCGTGGCCGTTGCTTCCCCTTAATCTGCTTTTTCTTACTCATGTGTTCCCCTTTGCATTACGTTACCCCGTGGCGTGGTTGAATTGGAATCCCTCGAATGCTCCGGCAAAGCGCTGCTCTAATTTTATCCTCGCCGCCTCCCGGTCCATATTAGTTATCACCCGAGAATAGATCCCTGAGCTATTGAGTGTTGAGGGTAGGAATGGCTGGCCTGTCCAAAAGTCGTCACCCTTTTTCGTCAAGAAAAGGAACGCCTCACACAATCCCCTGATGAACGCGCCGACCGCCTCCGGCTCAGCGAACCCTTGGTCATGCTCGACGCGTTTCTCGACCTTGGCAATGATCCCTTTGATCGCCTTCCCTTCCTTGCCGTAGTTCTCAAATTCGCCATAGATCGATTCGAACGAATCCTTGATGATGTTGTAAAGGTCGAGACGCCAATCGGCGTCGGCCGATAGTATTTCTCTAGTTTCTATATTGTCCTTTACTTTACTGTGCAATGCTTCGGTAGGAACATCCTCCGAAAGCCCCTTACTTTCACCGGACGTTCCTGCTAGCTTCCTATGATTTACCGTTGCTTTCCTAGGAACACCCTCCGATTTAGGCTTGCTTTCCCTCGCGCCGTCGGGAAAGCAAATTGGTATCACCGTGTATTCACATCCGGGCCTTAATTCCGGCGCTTCCATCAATAGATACTCAGTGATGATTTCCGGGGATCTCCGCTCATAGCAAACCCGGAAATATCGCTTCTGCATACCCCGTGAAGTAAGTATCTGATATGTATTAAAAAGTGCACGATCAAGGATGTCTTCCGCTAGCGCTGTCTCAACAACTGCCCGGCATAGTTCCTGATCGATGTTTTCCCGGCGACAAAAAAGCACTTCTTGCCGGTGAGTCCACGTATAATAAAAGCCGTTTTCCCGGTAGGCGCGTTTCCATATCTCAATGATAATCGCGTACCCGATGAGCCCGTGCTCGGCCTTGAGCATTTCGATTTTATCGTCGTCGAACGTATCAACCGAAAAAAAGTCTAGCGTGCTTTTGTAGTTTTGCGGCATGATGCAACCCTCAGCCAATCACTTTTACTTTATGTCCGCCTGGCCGCCCGCCCTTACCTTTCTTTTTGATCCCGGCTCTATCGATCAAAGCTATCAACGTAACCGAAGTTATCCCTAGTTCCGCGCATAGCTCCCGGTTGGTCATACTCCTATACTTACGTTCAAGTTCCGCCTTGGTTATTTGCATAGAAAGAGTCTCCTTTCTCCTATACTATGAGCGCGTATACAAAATGTCAACACCATCAGCATTTACAGAATTCCAGCAACCCAATTCGTGTTTCTATTTGAGCAATATCTACTTGTTGCGGATCAAACTGAAATGTACCCGCGAGCATAGTTGTAAACGCTTCGCGTGCCGACATTTGGGATTGTCAATTCCTCAAATTGCATTGCTTTTACTCCTCTCTCTGTTCGTATTTCATACACGCCGCCCCGAGCGCGTGAATGATATCGTTCACTGTCCCCGGTCGTGGCGGCAGATCTCCGTCGATATTCAACATATCGATGCCGCCGGTGATTGCGATCCTGATATCCCGACGCAAGAAACATAGCTGGCCATTGACGCATGAGTAGCAACTATCCTTTTTATCCGGCATTTCCGAATCCCTCCATATTGATTGACTGCCCGATGATCTCTTGCGCTATCTCAGAATGCGTGATCACGATTGTATGCGCCCGTTTGCTCTGCTCGTGCGCTGCAGCTATCATACGGAAGTACATCATAGTCGACTCGGAATCGAGCGCGCCGTCGGCCTCGTCCAGGAACACGGTCGCGAATTCAAGCCCGGTACTCCGCGCTCGCACGATAGCAAAAGCGTCATATATCGCCTTCCGTATCCAAACCCGCTCCCCGCCGGACAGCATTTCGAGGGTCCGTTCGTCCCCCTCGGAGTCGTGCACTACGATGTTAAACACTTCTATTTGCTTTGTCCTGGACCCGGAGCCCGACACTTTCGTCGTGCGGATCTCGATAGAGAACCGGGAACCGTACGCCGCCTGCAATAGATTGTTTGTGGTATCGGTGATCGCCGGGGAAAGTGCATCAAGCTCTAGGGCTTGAATCCCGTCCTTGCCGCACGCGGTCTGTATGTAGGCCCATTTGGCGCGGGTTGCGCTCAATCGCTCGATCTCACGCGTAAGTTCTACGACCTTGGTTTTAAGGGTCTCGATCTCGGATAGCCGGTCGGCATGGTGCTGTATGTCGGAATTGAGCCGTGCAAGCTCAGTAGATAAGCGAGTCAATTCGACTTCCGTCGCTTTGAGTTCCTGCGCCTGTGCGGTGTAGACGTCCTCGGCGTCGGTATCGATAGCGGCATCGGCCGCCTCCCGGCGTTGCGTCCATTCATCCATTTGCACGTCGGCTTGCTTGACGGCCTTGTCGATCTCCTCAATACGTGCGCCGGCGGTAACCGCCTCAGTGATTATACTTTGCAGTTTCACGGGGTCATATTCGGAAAGTAGCGCCCGTCTTAGCGTGAGCTCCGGCCCGAGTCCGAACGTTGGGTATATCGGCTCCGTCGGGTATTCAAGCGTCGCTTTGGCGGCCTCGCGGTTTGTGATCCGTTGCTCTATAAATTCGATATCAAGCACGATCCCTTCGATACGATCCTCAATGCCTGGAATCACTTCCGCACTTTCGGGATCGATTGCGAATTCCGTCTTACAATTCGGGCACGTGACACGCCGGGATCGTTCAATCAATATCCCGAGATCCTTTTCCGCATCCGCCTTTGATGTCTCATACGTGCGAACCGTCGCCCGATCTTCCGTGATCTCGCGGTCATACTTCCGAGCCTCATCGTCAACAACCTTTGTTGCAGCGTGGTACGTCTCAGATATCGTAAATCGGCTTTTAGTGATCGCGCTTTCCTCATTCGCCAATACCTCCACGCGCGCTTTGATCTCCTCATACTCCGCGAGCGCGTCCGCCGCCGCCGGTGCTTTTTCCTGAATCAATTGGAGTGATCGGCCATTGGCTATGTCGGTCGATTGCCTCGCGCCGGTGTCGGTGATCAATTTATTACATTCGGTGATAGTGGATCGGTGCCCGTTGTTTTGCTCGACAATGGCCCGTAGCGCCGTTGTCTCCGTCTCTAGTGTCTTTTTATACCCGGCTTCCTTTGATTGCGATTCCCGGACCCCCTGGCGTTCGGATTCCGCCGCCTTTTTCTTATCGCTCACGGTGCTTTTGTCACCTATGCCGAATTTCATTCCCTCGACCTTGTTCTCGATTGCTTCGATCTCAGTCGTGAGCTCGGTCGCGTGGCCCTTGGCGATATCCGTATACCGTTGATAGTGGCCGATCCCTGATAGCTCGCTGAATAGTTCCTTTTTCTCTCCCGCCGTGGCCGTCGCGATATCCGGTACCCCCTTCGGTTGCGATTGCGCGAGGAATACCGACCGGACGTATAGATCGAATGAGCCGAATAGCCGGATCACTTCCCGATTGTAGTCGTCCAGGCGGCCGGTGATTCCCTCTAGCGGTACGAATTTGCTCCCGCTCCATTTATAAATATGGTAGGTATTCTGCCCGGCTTTCGGTCCGCCTGCTATGGTGATGAAAAAACGGTACTCGGCCCCCTCAAGTTCGTCGATGTAGTATAGATCACGGTATGAGTCGGCCAGGTGGAAGTGATCCTGAAGCTTGCCGATCCGGGTCATCATGCGCGGGAACGGCGTTAGGTTCTCAATCACCGATGTTTTACCGGAGCCGGTCCGGCCACGTAGCAGGACAAGCCCCGGATCAAGATCGCGGTCAAAATTGATCTCTATGCCGTCGGCTCCGGTTCCTTTCTTGATCCCGGTTGCGCCCTGGACTATGGCACGCGATAGCCGCCACCGGTGCGGGACGGTCGCGTCGCCGGTCGCCCGTGCTTCCGATTCGATCCGTTCGCACATAGCTTGGAAAGCTTGATCGTCCGGGGCCGGTTCGTCTGAGAGATCCGCCCGTATCATGATCTTGTCGTATAGGGTTTTTACCTCCCGGATCTCGGCGGATCTTACCGTCTGCGTCGGGATAGCTGAGAACGTAACACGCGATCCCTCGGCGGCGTACGCTTTGATATCGAGATTAACGGCCGCTGTGTCAACGGTCGCCATTCTTTCCCGGCGGTCCCGGATCTCAACCCAAACTTGCGGCGGAGTAGATAGAAATGCCGCCTTATACGCCTTGATATCATCGATCACGTCCGGGATTCCGTCGACCATCACCGTGTACTTTTGCCGTGGCGGATGTCCGAATTCTATTAGATCGATATCGACTCCGGCGTCCGCGCCGTAGATAGTGACATCATTATAGCATTTGACGTCCGTTTCCCCCCAATCAACCGGAAAGATCGACCCGGAGTAATACGCATTCATGCCGGGGATTTGCTGTCCCTTGTGGATATCCCCGAGCGCGTAATAGTCGGCTCCCACAAGTGCGAGATCATCGCGGCCGATCTCGATTCCGTTGCCGGGTAATATCTGACCGTTCGCGAGCGACGCGCCGGCAACCTGGCCGTGGTAGATAAATAGGCACGGGTTGTCAGGATACGACGCGCGGATCGCACCGTATCCGGTGAGTATTTCCCTCATGCCTTGCTTGATATCGGCGTCGCTTTCCGACCGGCCCCGTGTCGCCTTGCTCATGAATTGCGCCCGACCGGGTTCCGGCATGCCCATGATTAATAAGTCATTGTTAGGTGTAGGGATCGGGTCAACGCCCATTATGATACGATCATTGCGTATAGTTGGATCGGCGGGATCACTGCGAACCCCTCTATCATTCAAGAAATAGATTCGCCGCGGATCGATCACCGTGAATCGATCATCGCCTATCCGCGTCAATACGTCATACGACCCGGCCACATCATGCGTCGGTGTCCCCGTGACCGCTACCATCGGAGCGAAATCCAAGAGCCTATACACCGCGTCGAGTAATTCCGGCATGCCGGATCGACCGGTATTGTAGATAGCGTGATCAAAGATATCTCCGGCGGTGACCCATAGATCAACATCATGGGTCTGCCCGTGCCGGAGCATTTCGGCGAGGGACCGGAGACATTGCTCGCGGTGCTTTGGCGAATAGTGCCAATCTGCGGAGTGGATTATATTGTATTTCATTTCTTTGCATGCTCCGCGGCGTACTTATCGCACCGATCAATCATCGCCTTGACCTGCTCTAGGGTTGCGCTACCGTCGAGGAGTACTTTATCGATGACCTTCCCGACCGCCGGGTTGCGCTGAATTATCGCATTGTGACTCCATTCCTCAAGCTTCAATATCGCATCTTTGAATTGATCATCCTCGGTCGGCTCCTCGGGCTCAGTCGCTTCGGGCTCCGGCGGTTGCGCGAACGGGTCGACGGAGTCGGCCGGATCTTCCTCGATCACGGTCGCGGTCAATGCCGGTCCGGTATCCTCGGGCTCCGGGGCCGGTTCGGTCGGTTCCCCCTCGCCGAATATCTCGGCGACCTTGCCGGTCATCATGCCGATAGCGGCGGTCCGCGTGTCCTTGTTTTGCATCATGGCCGACACGTCGGCGACGATCCGCGGGAAAGCGAACGGCCTTGATAGCTCTGCGTCGGTGTAGGTACCCTTGATCGCGAGCACCGCCCGGATCACCCTTTCCTTTGCGCCCGTCATTGCCCGCTCATCTTTATAGAGCCGGTATTGAATCACCGACTTGCGAACCTCCCGGTCAATGTGTTTCTGCTTTTCGGCGTCATTGTCCCATGGCTCTTTTACCGGATAGCCGTTCTGATTTTTGACCCACCGGCCCCGATCATCAAGCTTGATTTTTCCGTACTCGGCATCATCCTCGGCGCTGATCCGTTGCTTTTCCTCAATAGCGTCAAGATCGACTGTCTTTTCCTCGGAGATCGGAATCCATTCCCCGTTGGCTTTGCGGAATAGCGCGGTCGCCTTTGCTCGCGATTTGCGTTCCGAGGATTCGAGCACGGTCGTATCCCGTGGCACCCACATCAACCCGATAGCATTTCCGATCCTGAGCAATGGAACCTTTGTCAGTGCCTTGCCCTTGCCCTTGCCGCCGGGCTCGAATACTTCGCCGTCGGGCGGGTTCGGACTAATCTTGACGACTTCCATTGTGACTTTTTCAAACTCGCCCACAAGCGCGCCGAACGATTGCGTAGGCAAGATCATATTGACATTCGTCATGTCAATGTGTTGTTCCGCGACGGCGGATTCTATCACCGCCGGTAGGTTGCTTTGTGTTCCCATAACGTCCCCTTATTGTTTCGTAGCCGAAGGTTGTTTCGTAGCCAAGGCAAACCCATGCGTGCGGAAGCGTTCCTCGGCGTTCTCGACGGTGAATAGCATCAAGGAATTCATCGGCATAGTATCCTTGAGCTCCGGGATTTGATCGAAATTGTACTCGATAGTGCAGTCAATCGTTACAATTCCTTTCGTAGACTGCGATGCATTGATTCGCACTCTGTACGGTCGGTCAACTTGATCACTCATATATGGTGACCCCCTATAAAAAATATTATCAACCGGTTACCCGGCGGTTGATCTTAGAAACGACCGGGGGCTTTTTTGCGGCCCCCGGCCTCGGCGTCCGTCCCCCTCCATTTACCGTGGCGATAAATTCCTCAACATGATCGTAGGGTACCGTATAGCTCCACGTCTCGACCGTGTTTTGATGCGCAATCGAATGGCACCGGTTATTGACCTGATACTTTTGGTAGCCCGGTACGGGAGCCGGGAGCGTAAAGTCCATGGCCCACGGGTAGTACTCACTTGCCATGGGGCCGATTCCATATGGTGTCGACAATGACGACGATCACGCACAAAAGTATGCAAGCCCCGGCCCATATAGCCGCGGCGGTGTTCCGATCCATGCTACTTTTCCCTGGAAATCTTTTCGATTGCCGCCTCGTATAGCCACTCGGCGAGGGTCAATCCTTTCAATGCGGCCTTTGATCGCGCTTGCCGGTGCGCTTCCGGCATGAGATATGTCGACACTTTGGTCGGCCCGGTCTTTTCTTTTTTCGTTTCGATTGCTTCCATGCATAGATTCTAATGCATACCTATAATAGTTGCAAGCGCTTTTCTCTCTTTTTTCGCACAAATCGCTTGACTCTTTGTCCGTTATCGGCCATAATAAAAGCGACCGAAATACTTTTTTTAAGGGGAATGACAATGATTATCACCATGAATGTGCGGGCAAACAGAGAATTGGAGATTGCTTTGAATGGCAATATCAACCGACCATTACAGGATTACGGAACGCAACAATGGTTCAACGCCGTTAGTGCGCAGTTTAAAACCACTGACCTATGGTTTGATTGCACTCTTGAAATTGAGCGCATGTTGCATTGCAGAAAGTATCATGATTATCCAAGGGATTGGGTATGGTAAAAAACACAATGCTACTTGCCGAACGTATCAGCTACCTAGAAAAAAGGAACGCGCAATGATAGATAACACGGGGATACTGAAATCGACCGCCGACGCCGCCGCATCCCTCGGGGTATCCGAGCGAACCGTCCGCCGATGGTGTGCATATCTCGGATTCCCGAAAGTAGGACGAAATTATATCCTGACCGGCCAATTGATCACGCAATTAAAACACATCCGATCATCGAACCGGCGCCGCACCACGGCCCCCGGCCACTAATCCTATCTATTCCCGTCGGGCTCCGGCCCGGCGGCGGCCCTTTGCCAAAACGCCGTAGGCGGCCAGTATGGCGCTATACAGAGCATTCCCGGCTTTTTGGTATGATTACACGTTTTCGGGCTCGATCTCACAGCCTACCCCCCGCTATCAGTGGACGCAATGCGGTTTTCTTGACTCACGTCCTTAGCGCCGACACTGAAAGCGTTCGCCATACGCCGCCCTTGGTTCTCTCCGCCTTGCGAGCTCCCAAAATAGAATGAAATAATCTGAATCATGATAGCGTTGAATGCTCCGAATATGCCGGATATGAATGCGATTACGAAATCGGATAGTTCTACCTTAAGCATCCTCAAGAGAAAAACAAACATGAAAGCCGTGATTGCAAAATATCCAACGGTGAAAATGACGGTAAGGATCTTCTGAGATCCGCTATCGTGTTCATACATATCTCTGGCCGACTGCCTATCATTGAGATACGCGTTATTTGCGTCCATGGCAAGCTGTTTGAATTTGAGATCCAACTCACGCTGCAGCAAAGCGACTTCCGCTTTTTCCTCGCCGGTATGCACAAACTTGCCGAACGTATCTCCGATGCTTGATACTATTTCCGCGCCGGCGCCGCCTATCAGTTTGCCTATAAAATCTGGAACCACCATCATATCCCCCCGATCTCAATCCGATATCCCTTGATGTTTTCTGTCCCGGAGATCCGCCGATTGAATCCGCTTTGTCCCCGGTACGCTTCCGGCCAGGGATTCCCCGGCCATGGGTCGCGATATACTATCTCGCGCGTGTCTGGATCATACGCGACCACGGCGATATAGTGTCCCGGCTTTTCCAAACATATCATAACCCCGCACCGATTCGCCAACGCCGAGATAACGTCATCAACCGAGACCCCCCAAAAGAACCGCGCAGCCACGGCAAACACATCCCGGATTGCCGCCGGGTAGTATTGCGGGATCTCATTCCCCATGTATAGCGAGGGATCGACCCCGTCACGCGCAGTAAGCATCGTGCCATAGTTGCGGGGATCATTAAACCAATCGGTCAACACTTCCTCGGGTTGCGGACGATAGGTTCCGGGACATTCAATATCAACCCGGTACCCGGCCGCGGCGAGAATATTAACCGCCGCCGTCGGTCCGCACGTCTCAAGAAAATCCTCGCCGTCCTCCTTGCGGAGCAGTTCCTCGCTCGGGTTGTTGGTCTGCGTGTAGTAGGTGCTCTCATCGTTCCAATAGATCAATCCGATCATAGAGCAGCCCCCGCTATGTGTTGAGATCCGATCCCGGTAAAAAACGCCATAAAGCACCGCTTGAAAACGTTCCGTTTCTTCCCGGCCGCATGGCCCGGCTTAAGTTTCCCGGTGTCTGGATCGGTTTTCCCGGCATTCTCGAAATAGACGGTAGTCGGTAGGGTAAAAATCACAGTCGCGAAAACGTCTAGGCTTGTCGGTATGGTGATGTCCGCCCACTCCATACCCTCGCTGTAATTAGTCAATATCTTACCAAGCACGATTCCAAGGATAAGTGCCACGTATACGATACCTGTTGAGATCCCGTCTAGGATCTTAGACAATACCGCCGCGCGTTTCTTTTTCCGATCTTCCTTGACTGATGGTGCCGTCGTCACAGATTCCCTCGAAATATCTTACGGTTCTAGATCAATGATCGTGAGATCAATCTCTTTATGCTTTTTAATCGCCGCAATGAGCTCCGCTGCACCATCGATCCCGGCGTCGGCGACTCCTTGGAGATACAGCATATTCGCCTCGGTCAATACAAGCTTATACCCTTGCTTGAGCAAACCCTTTTTTATGACCGCGAGGAGTTCATCGGGTAGCTCGACTATCCCCGCATGTGTCGGTTTCCATCTTAGTTGTTGCTTTGCCATATCAATTATCCCCCGTCTCGCCCGGCGCGACTACTCAACTTGTACTCCTTTTTTGCTTTGCCTCCGCTACCTCATCAACAACATCTTCCTTAGCTTCTTTCAATAAAAGAAGTAATTGAGCTTTGAGCAGATTGGACGCATCTGCTTTATTTATTTCTTCCCTAACCAGATCAAGATCTGATGTATCAAGCTCTATAGACTTGTCGTTTCTAAACCTTAATGCAAGTTCATAACACTTAACCGGATCTTTAGCACCACGTGATATTCCTAATAATTCTGATATCTGGGCACCCAAAGATACCATACCATCTGACTCATTCGAATCAAGAATAGGGTTCCCATCCATTCCTTTTAGTACTTTTCCATCTAAATGTAGTCTCTTCATTTCTGTTCTCCCGTGTTTTATTGTCCCCACATCATTGCTTCTTTCCACTCATTCCTCTTACCAAGCTATTGATATTCCTTGTAATAGAGTAGCATCACCATTATCACAATCAACTGTAGTAAATGAACTATTTGTAACATCATATCCATAAAATCTAACTGTATCCGAATCTAATCTTATCACTTTTGAAATGACCAATCGAGTTGTAGCTATTTGTAAAGCTCCTGTTATCAACATTTCATCATTCGTATTAGGTATAAATGCACCTAATGTATCAAAAATAGTATTTTCAGTAACAGAAGCTCCATGTAAATTATGGGGATCTCGTATTCCCCCACTCAATCCAATCTTAAAAACAGAAACTAATGATAATAATTCATCTGCTCCACCTATTGTTTTATCTGTCAACAATTCAAGTGCATATTCAGCATGCTCACCGATCCCTAATACCACAGCATGTTGTGTAGTTTCTATTGAATAATAGTTGGTACCAGTCCAGTAAGCATTAGACATGATATGAAACCGATCTGCACAGGTAAGATAAGCTTCAAGTACCGTGTCTTGTTCAAAGAAGATATTACCGTTTCGATCTACTTGGATAAAATCATCTGTATCAAAAGCATCACCAAGTGATAGTTTAAATCGCTGACCATCACTATAATCAATACCCATAATCCAACCAGTAGTTCCACTTTCATCAAAATGGATCGTTGCATCATAAGCACCACCACTTTCAATTATAAGTGAAGCTATTGCGGAAGCTTTATAAACATCAAGAGTTGCTAATGGAACACGACCTAAACCTACTTGACCAACAGAATCAATAGTAGCCCACACACTTGCATTCGTATAAAATTGCATGGAATCAACATTATGATTGTATCGTACTTGTCCAATATCCTCATCATCCGTATCCCCTAGGAACAAACATGATAAACCGGTACTATTTCCTCCAATAATTGCTACATATGAACCTGCTGTACTATCTGTAGTTCTTTGAAATGTAGCAACCACCCCTGCTTGTGGTGAAATAGCTGAACCTCCTCCAAGAACATGTAAGTTACATCCCGGATTAATAGTCCCTATACCTACATTGCCACCTTTACTAATAGTAAATCTAGTACCCACATCTCCAGTGGTCAATTCATAAATATAAAATGCGTTTGGTTCAGCAACTACTCCAGCATCTATATCTTTACCTATCTGCCATCCATATCCTGTGCTTGCCCCAAGATTAACATAAGCATAATTATTATCATCACCTGACTGTAATGTTAGAACAGAAAAGGTTGATCCTTGAATTAAACCCTGTGCATCACCACTTGAGTTTTTCACATGTAATAACTCACTAGGAATAACAGTCCCTATACCTACGTTACCATCATAAAGAGTCAAAATGTCAGTACCACCAAGTGCCAAATGAAGTCTAAGTGATGAAGCACTAGCATCAATAGTATGCTCTTTATTCGGTGAAACCGTGGTAGCAGAAATCGTCAAAGGATCCGTGAGTCCAGAGTCTATATCGCCTTCATCAGAAATCTCAACTACTCCTTTTACACGCGTAAGATCGGTGGTTACTTTAAAAGTCGTCAATCTAAGTGATAAAGACCCTGCACCATCATAGTACATGTAGTTGGTTGCATCACCGACACGAAATACTCCAGTATCAAGATTCCAGTAATTGTTAGCATCGGCACCGATCTTTCCTCCATCAGATAAAACACCGAGATTAGCATTAATCGCACTAAGGTTAGTAACTGAAATGTTTGATGCGACTACGGTCCCGGACCCGACTTCGGTCACGCTGAAATTGATGTAATCCTCATAGCGACTCGCACCCATGCCCCACAAAAGAATCCTAAGCCAAAAATGTGTAGCGCGAGAATCATCGACTTCATGAAAAGTGTAATTGCCGATGAAATTCGTCCCCTCGCTTTTTTGGCACTCGTCTATACTTCGATCCATGCCAATAAGGTACATGGTCCATGTTTGCCACGATGTCGACGCCGCAATTCCATCAAGAAAATACCTATTGGCATCCGGTGGAACGGCACTCCGTGGTGTCGCTGTGTAGTCATCACCGTTATATGCTATAACATCAAGCGCCCCGGCGTGCGTTACCCCCGCCGCCTCGGAGCCATCGGTCGGAGCCGTGCCTAGTCCCGATCCTACATATACAACCCCGTCGGCGGCAGATGATTTCACGGTGAAAGATATTTTATAAATCTTGTTATTAGAGAATGGGAAAGATTTCAATCTGACCCCGTAGTTTACCGCGCTTGTCAATCGAGCGGCCTTTATCGTCTGGCCGTCGTAAGTGACATCCTCCATTGATAGGATCGTAGCTCCGTTATTCGCGCCGTTCTCATCATGCGCACCCCATCCGCCAAGGTGCCCCGATACCGTCGGGTTGTTCACCTTCTCTTGCGTGATGACACTCACATGCTCGGCAAATATCTGCCCGGCTCCGACCGTGTCGGCAAGTACCATGCTCGGAATGTTGCCCGTCGGATTCTGCATTAGCCACTTAATCGCGCCTTGGCCGAGTTCGGAATTATAAATACGTATATGCGCGAGTTCTCCGTCCCAATAGTCGGTTGCGGCTACATCAGAATCTTGCCCAATATACCAAGGGTCGGATGTAGACATCGTAGCGGCGTTAGTTTCAGTATCGGCTTGTAGATCTCCTCCGATATACATTCGGATTAAGCCGCCGGATGATCGCGTGACGGCGAACGGAGTCCAATCACCTATAGTCAACGTTGCGTCGGATGAAACGATATCAAAACTTGCACCGTTCCATGTGCTAAAATATAGCTGGTAATTAGAAGCATTCTGATAAAGAATGAATCCTTCCGATGCACCGCTACTGCGATTTGTAAGAATAAAATGGTTATTTGCATCATTTACATTAGTATTGAGCCAGCCAATAATAGTAAAAGCTCCCGTTCCGAGATTAAGATCCGCTGCATGTGCAACCGTTAAGTAATCCGCTTGTGCCGCGAATGTCGGGCACGGTCCCGCTGGCCCTTCCGCCTCAGTCAACAGTTGATTAGCCGTGGCGTGGTGCCCGTTCCCGCTATTATCCTTGAATTGAAAATCAACCTGATCAAGCCCGACATCATTAAGCGACCAATACGCGACCGGCCCCTCAAGGATCGTCAGCCAATCCGACATATCGATAGTGGCTTGATGTATCGCGTTAGCAACGATATCCGTCGCCCCCGTAGCCGTGCAAACCACCGCCACGCTACTCGACCATGATGTCGAGTATACCGCCGCCGATCCGCTTTTCCGCTTATACTTGAATCGCAAGTAATACGTTTCGGCCGATACCGGCGGGCTCGCTTCGTTCGTCAACGGTAGGTTTCTGAGCGCAAAAGAATACTCGCTGATCTCGGCGAAATCGTCCTCTACTCCGGTATACCACCGGTTAGCATCCGTCGACCCGCTCGCTTCGAAATTGGGCTCGAACCAATTTGAGTCATTGATTGATATTTGGATCGCGATCCCGTCGGCGTAGATTAGGTCATCGGTAAAATCCGCCGGCGTATCATGCCCCATTTTGTCAATGGCTACACTGATCGACCGGCCGGACCCGGTAGCGTGGATCGCCCCCGCAGCGACCGTTTCCGGTTCCCATGTGCCATATGTAATATCTCGCTGCACTCTACACCTCCGCCCATGCTGCCGAAAGATTGCCGTACGTATCTTGTGCTTTAACCCGGTACGTGTACCCGCTTATCGTGGCGTACTCCGTACCCTCGGCGACCGGGTCATCGTATGAAGTCGTCTCATGATCGCTGAGCAGGGATGCATACCCGGCACCGGTGTCCCTCTCGACATCATACACGTACGGCCCCGCCTCGCCGCCGACGGTGTCCCATTTGATCAAGATCCGGTCCGGGAAAGCAACCGCCGAAATATTCGCAACCGTATCCGGAGCCTGAGTATACTGCGGTGTGATCGGTGTCCCGTACCACGTGATCGCCGACTCGGTCCCGTTCACATCATACGCCGAGATCCCATAATCGTATTGCACGCCGTCGGCCGCCGTTAGGTCAATGAAAGTCGTGTCGGTCGGGTTGCCGGTGTCCCCTACAATCTGACTATTGGTCGGTCCGGCCGTCTCCCGTCGCCATATCCGGTGGCCGGCGAGCCCCGAGCTATCGACCCCATCGGTATACGTCCCGCCATGCGTATCATCGCCGACCGTGAACGTGACGGTCACATCGGCGGTCGCATCACCTGCAAGGTTTGTGATCGCACCGTTCAACGGTGGAACCGTTTCGGTCGCGGCGGTTTGCGGTGCCGTCGTCGCGGATACCGACGCCGAATAAGCTGACACTTGGTCGCGAGCTCCGTCGGTTTCCGTAGTCGTACGTATCCGATAGTAAAGGGTTTTCCCTTCCGGCGGATCCCCGACCGGCGGAATATTCGAATGCACGATTGATGGTGAATAGAGCACCGTGTCCGCGTTAAGCGTATCTTTCCAATCTGTCCCGTCAAACTCGAGTGAGTACCAAGTCGCGTCATCGTCGGATACTTGCAATTCCCATGCACGCATATTCAGCAAAGTGCCGGTGTAGCCGTTGCTGATTAACTGAGGGAGTACAGAGATCACGATATCATTCACGATAGATTGCGCCGCGAGCCCGATAGGTGTCTCCGGGGTTGTTGTGCCCTCACCGACCGGTACCCCGTCCCGGGCCATGATCTGAGCATATGCGAGCCCCGAGGATTCTACCTCGACCACCGGATCATCCGTCGGGGTAAAGCTCCCTTGAGTGATAAGCTTGATTTGTGTTTTAGCCCTGCCCATTGGCCCTTTCGGATCAAGGTGCGTGTATGATTCAATGATAGCGGTTTGGTTGATTCCTTCGGTCGGTATGACGATTGTAACGATCGCGCCCTTTTGGATATGCGGCAACCAATCGACAAGGAGATCCGTTTCGATCTTTGATGCATCAGCCCCGAATATTTTTTCAAACTCAGTGGTCAAGTGTGCCTGCGCCACCGATACTGCGTAATCGCCGGGGATAGTCAAGTCGACGTGATCCTCGGCCGCAACGGTCCCGTCAATATCTTGTACCTTATGCTTTGCGCTTACGTGGAAGACGGTCCCCCGCACCGTCAATTTTGTAATGGTGATAGTACTCCCGGTTGCGTTCTGCAGAATGAGCTCACTACTATCCGCGTTCTGTTGTGTGGCGGCGGTCGATCCGTTGAACGATGTCTTGGTCAATACTCCACCGTCGGATTCGATGTCGGACCCGGAGCCCGTAGCGCCTACCGTCGGCGATTGAATCCCGGTCGCGAGCGGGAATCGTTCTCCGGTTGACGGATCGGAGTAGATAAGCTTCGCCTTGTCTCCGGAGTTCGGCCCCGGCCAATAATCACCGGCGGCAACCGCGATCGCGATTTTCTCGGTCGCCTGGATGAACCCCTCGGTGTTCATATAGATCACCCTGGCGACGCCGCCGACTTGTTCGAATACTTCGAATTCCGTTTTTGCCCGAGTGACTACTACTCCGCGAGCCTTCCTGTCCCACTTGTGGATATTGACTCCCTCTTGAAAGGTCCATTCCGTAGTCAGTTCGGAAAAGGAATCGGAGTGTCGGGATATAAATCTAAGCTTGCCGTCGTAGCGAAAGCACATCGGATAGGCCAAGTATTGAGCGGCGAGCTTGCGCAGTTCCGTCCATGCCGTCGTTTTGCCGTTCAACCGTACAAAGTCTTTTGTGATGGTGATATCGTCAACGTCAACGTCCCCGGATGCGATCCCCATCACCGCCGCGAGGGTATGAATGATCGACGCCGACGGAGTGCCGGTATCAGATATTTTATAGTTTGCCCATATTGCAAGATCGGTTTTGCGCTTTGTTCCTGATTGCTTGACCCGGTCAAAGAACCGGAAAGTCACGGTATCATTTGACAATGTGCGCTTTGATCGCTCGGCGCCTTTGTCGGATACCCATCCGGTGAAAATCGTTACGTATCCTTCGGCTCCGGCCTGGGCCTGTATCGCACACATAACCCCGGCGAAGTCGCCTTCGTCATACGTGCCGGAGGCATTGCGCAACACTACGGTGTATTGAGCTCCGGCGTATCCCTTCCGCTCACCGCCGGTTACTGAGTTGTTCTTTAGATCGCTGGTAACGTCCTCGAGTACTTGATCGTCGTCGGTGTCAATCAGTACTTTGTAATACCTGAGCGATTCGCGATTCGCTATCGCGGTATCCCATGCGCCGGTAGTCGGTACAAATAGCGCCATACTACCCCGCCACGCTAAACGTTATCTGTCCGCCGCCCTTGACGAATTCTGTCAATGCATCGTTTGTAAATTCCCCGATAGCTTCCGCCCCGCCTTCCCCGATGACAATTCCGTCGATATGCTGAGTGAAGTAAATATCCGGCACGCGTTGAACCGTGGTTGGACCTCCGGCGAAGCCGCCGCCCTGGCCGGGATCTATGGCTTGCTCCCCCGCCGAGACTAGATCCTCAAAGGATATCTTCTCAAGCCAGTTCTCATTCCATTTATTGAACTTGATCCCCGGCTTTTTCTTTCCCTTTGCCCTAAATAAATTGGCGAATTCAATCATTACGTTGAGAATCCCCGCCACTACGTTTTGAAATAAATTCAATGTCGTTATGACAACATTGGCAAAATGCCGAATAACGTTATTGTAAAGCCACAAAAACCCCTCGGCTAGTAGCTTGATAATCGGCGTGAGGGTTTGAAGCAACGGGATCAATATCGTTCCCCACATATTACCCCACACGACAAGAATCCCGATCAATGGGATAAGCGCATTATTTAGCACTTGCGCGATTGTCCGCCCGAGCGCGGTGAATATCACGGTCAACGGGTTCAATATTACGCCGAGTGATGACACTTGCGCTACCAATGCACCGAATGCTCCCGCAAGCATCATGGCCGGATCGGCGACATCTAACATGATGCTGCCGATCTCGGTCCCGCCGACAGCTCCCATGGCGACATCCTCGCCGATCCCGCCAAACGTCCCGGTAGATCTGCCCACGGGAACAGGCGCGGGAACAGGCGCGGGAGGTTGTCCGAATTTAAAATCCCCTACCCCTTTTGATATAACTTTTTCTATATCTTCCAATAGCGATAGTTGCTTTTCAAGCTCCTCGCGCTGTAAGAGGAGTGCCTCGTATTGTTGCTCGTAAAAATTGACGATTACCTCAAGCTTGCGGATCTCCTCATCGGTATAGGCTCCCGGCCGTTGTTCCGAAAGTATAAGATTCCCGCGGGCTCGCGCGCTATTAACATGTTTTGCAAGCGCCTCCATTTTTGCCGTAATCGCGACTATGCTTTTCTGTAGCGGGATCTCGCCGAACGTTGTCCCGAGCCACTCATCGAATGGAGCCCGAACCGTCGTCACGACATCCCCGAGGGTTTCTATTTCGGCACGGAATCCTTGCAGCTTTATTTCTATTTTGCGTATCTGCTCGTTGATTTGATCGGCGTCGATTGCATCGGCAACAAACGAAAAGGTACCGGACTCCATGGTCGCATGAGCTTCGCGCGCCGACATTTGCGCTTGCTCTGCGGATTTATTCAACCGGTTTTGCAAGGTGGCTATATCGGCTTCCGCCTGCGTCGCCGCATCCTCTAGGGCTTTTCTATAGGCCGTTGTATCAAGGACCGGGGTTTCCGCCTGGGTTGATCCATGTTGAATGGTATCCCGCCTGGCGATAATCTCATCGAGCTTTTGAACCACGGTAGTCAACCACGTAACGACCGCAACCACCGGACCGGCCACGAATCCGCCGAGGGTTTCGCGGAGATCCCCCCAGGCGGAATTAAATGTCATAAGCGCGCCGGCGGTAGTTTCTTTCATGGCCCGAGCGACACCGGCAAAATTCTCAGATACAAAGTCGACCGCTGCACCTGCTTTTAATTGCTCGGCGGTAAGTTCTCTCAACTGCGGGATATATCGGCCAAGGGTCCCGGCCTGGCCCGTGAGTGTTTGCGATAAACCCTTTACGGCGGTTTCCAAATTAAACATACCGGTGCCCGAGAGATCGAGCGCGGCATCAAGGATATTTCTTATTTGCTCCTCGGAATTCCCGAGAGCGACTAGGAATTGCTCCTGTTGTATGATCGCCTCATCGCCGACGCCGGTCGCCTCTTGCATTGCCGATGCATAATCTTTGAGCGACTTTACCGCCTGCCCGTTTATCAGTGGATTGTTCAACGCGGAGGCAGCGAGTCGCTTCTCAACTTTTTCCTGTTGTGCGTATAACGTGACATTTTCTTGAATGGCTTTCTTGACAGTGTTCAAGACTTTAGCGACGGCGGCGACCCCGATTGAGAGAGCGGCGAATCCCGCAAGCATTTGAGAAGTACTAGCTTTAGTTTGTTCACCAAGGGATTTAACGCCGGTTTTTGCCTGCTCGATCCCTTCTTTCTGGAATGTCGACCCGACTCGTACTGTTACTTTAGCCACTCTTGATCTCCGCGTTTTTTCGTTCTACCCATATATGCCGGATCTCATCGTATACATGCATATCGAACGCGGGTTGATTCGAAAGCCCGCCGCCGTAAGGATAGTGCATATAGGCGCCGTCGCCGTCTAACATTCGAATGCAATCCCGGATCCACGGCCTCCAAGCACGGTCTATTTTTTCTTCGCGGGTTCCGGCGACGTGTTCTGTTCGGTCGTAGACCCATCCGGTAACGTCTCGGATGTCGAGTCGGTCGTACTCGCTAAAGGGCGATTATGCTCCGTCACGATCCCGTATATCTCCGTCGCGACCGGCTCATACTCTAGCCATTTCTTGACAAGATCATCGGACACATACTCGTTTGATCCGTCGATATCGTCGAAATTATGCGCCCCGATCCCATGATACATGGATAACCGCATTACATCATAGGTTGCCGTCATTTCCCCGGATGTTTGTGCGTCGATAACTAGATCGATTTCATCCTCACTTAGTACTTCGAGCATATCGGCCGGCGTCAATACCTTTTTCCCCTCATATAACGGCGTTAGTTTTCGAACTATCTTAGCCGGGATCTTTTTCGATTCCTTTAGCGCCGCCGCCTGGATCTCATTCTCACCGAATACCCCGTACTTTTTCGGCCGTACCCAATACTCCTCAAGGGATTTTAGTTCCTGCTTTTCCCCGAGGATCGACACGCGCGCCGCCTGTTCCCACGGCGCCCGTTTCTTCTTTGCTTCCGACATGCTTTTGCTCCCTTTCGAAAAATCTTTAATATGCTCCCGAGTCCGATGTCAGCATCCAAACTGTCAACGGATGATTGTATGGTGAGTTCTTGCCCTTTACCGCCGTGTAGGGGATTCGCGCGTCGATGACCGGACCGTTCTCCGTCCATTCGAAGTCATCAAGTAGACAATAGGGCATTTGCACGCCGATTGTCTCATTGATGTTTGCATCGAACGCGCCGGCCTCGTATATGTTGTAGATGTTGACCATGGTGCCGGCGGTTACTTTCGCCTTCTCGAGAATACTGGTAGCATCGAGCCGAATCTGCATCGTACCCGATACGCTGAGTATGCCCTTTTCATGATACTGCCGGTAGATCGAGCCGGTCCCGTATCCGTCCGGGTTGTGATTGTTCGCGATCTCAACCGATATCGAACGCAAGAAAGTATAGTCGTTTGCGGCAATCGAAAATTTGGAATCTGAGAAAACCATCGCCTCCACGTCCTCGATTTCCAATGTCGACGGGCTCCCCGCCGCCGTCTCTTCCATACCCAATATCTGAACGCTTCCCTCAAGGAACGCTTTCAAGGCGGAACTCAGCGTAAGTCTATCAATCGCGCAACCGTCGTACAGATAATCATTCTGTCGCCCGTCGACCTGGATCGTATACACCGGTCGTTCGGTATTGGCAAGAACGACTTCCCATAAGTGCCGATACACTCCGGACGACGCGGAAGTAAACCAAATAGTCACCCACCCGTCTTTGGCTTGAAAGTTCGTGATGTCTTCGATATCCCCTGCGTCTGTTGCGTCAGCTCCGAAAACCTTCTCACATTCGTAATCGGCATATCCGTCGATCTCAGTCACGACCTCACCGACAGTATCCGTTCCTACGGCCGTCAAGTCGATTGATCCGGCGGTACCCCAGTTTGTATCAGCCACTTCCGCGCCTTTGACTCCCGTATCAGAGTCGAACGTATCGGCCGACGTGTTAGCCGTTAGTTTGGCGCTAGCGTCCGATCCGGTATAACGGACCCGGATCGCTGCGGCGATCTGCGTCGGCGCACCCTCTTGCCCGAGCGCTGCATTAAACAACATCCCGATACCCGCGCTGGCACGCGGCGAAATATCCACAGGCGCATTGACATCCCCGGCAAGTGCGTACTTGTCGAGGATCATATTCTCCCCGGTGATCGCCGGGTCCGGCGCATTCTCGATCACAGCGCGTAGGTTCGGCAAACCCCTATGAGGGATGACGGCCTCGCGCGCTTCGGCGGTTCCCGGTACACTTTCCGGCCCTCCGATTGTTACTTTTACATTATTAACCGATGCCATGATTTTACCCCCGGCGTTATGATTGCGATGGTAATATCCTCACCATCAAGGTTATATCTGCGGAATGCGAGATCGTTTTATCATCGTGCGCGGTAATGAGCCCGTACTCCGTCCCTGCTAATTGTACTTTATTGAAAAGTGCACCGTATGTCCAATCATCAAAAGTCATTTGAGTAATCGCCTCGACATAGCGCGCTATCGTGAGCATTCGCTCCGTTTCGTCCGCCTCTGAATGGTCAACAATTACACTCACGCCATGCTCGGATAACGGCAAGACATAGGGTGTCTCCGGGTCGGAATACTCATACGCCGTATCGGCCGGAACAATCGATATATTCGGGAATTGCTTCGACAGAACGAAACCGACGGCGATGTCGGCCGCCAGTGCTCGCGGGATCGTGACCGACCGCGCCGTCTCTATTGCGTCGAGCCTAGCCGTGAGATTCGCCGCAATGTAAACTTGTACGCCGACTAGTGCATCCTCGATCATACTTTCACCTGGCGTTCGTGAAACGGCACCGTATTTGTCGCCTTATCATATGCCCATTGATGAATCATCCGCGCTATAACGCGCTTTCGGGGCTCGGTCAATTGGATCGGCTTGCGCCCCGCCCGATGTTGCCGCCGTGCATACACGACCCGAGTTCCCCATTCCATGGATAGTTTCCCGATATTCTTGATCGTATCGGATGACCCCGCAGTCAGCGATTCTTTAAGCGGTCCCCGAAGTACAAGGATCGGTCGTCCGGGGAAATGCCGTGCTTTCCATTCCTTGTATTTGGGGGATAGCGGCGCGAACGGTATCGGATCGCCTTGCGCCTTGAATATCTTGGCCGATGTAGAAAAAAGGTACTTGCTGATATCTTCGAATACTTCGGAAAAGTCTTTCATTTCCGCCACGTAGCGATTGAATCCGCGTATGAATTTCTCATCGCCTATCGTGTCAATTTGGATCGTTACCATAGGTCCCCGGTACGCGCGTATTTTCCCGGCCGTGCGGTATCCTGATAGCTTCCCGGCGCTACGAACGTTTGCCCCGCTTGCATGATCCGGGGGTTCTTTTCAATGGTTTTCATGGCGTTGTCGAATAGCTTCCGGTATACGACGGCCGCCTCAGATTCCTTATCGACCGACCGCAGCGTACGCGCCGAGCTTCCGTTGATCGATATTTGTTTCGCATAGCTGAGAGCATTAGCCGGTGTCGCAATCGGCGTGACGATCCCGACGGCATTAAAACGCACATCCATTTCCGCCTCGATCTCTGCGATGAATGCGGTGACCTCCGTCTCCGTCGGATTGCTAGTTGCCGATATCGTGATATGCGATAACTCACTCACTATATTCGCCGTCGTTGCGTATGCCATTACTTATTGTTCCTCGGAGAGTCTCTCGATCAATTGCGCCTTTGTCATATCCTCATGAACCGGCACCGCTCGTAATCCCGCGATTTTCAAGAGCGTATCTTTATTCATGCGCTTAGTCACCGTCATATCGGCGGTGATATCGTCGTCGGCCGGTGCGGCGGCGATTACCTCGACTAGTCCCCGACTGACAAATATCTCGGCGATTGACCGTCTGTATTCCGTTTCCCACCCTATCCGCGGCCCTATTATGTAACGTACTTTCACCATTGGATTTAGCTCCCTTTTATAAACGTAATGCTTGCCGTACAACAACCAAAAGATAGCGATATACTCCTGATCCGGGATGTGCGGGAGTTCCGCCCGGTACCGATCGTAGTATCCGTACTCGTTATCTTCGGCCTGGATATACGGCATATGATCGTATCCGATGAACCGGATTGCGGAATCGAACGAGGGGAATCCCCGCCGCATATTCCGCCACCGTCTCACCCATGATTGCTTATTGTGCAAGTGTAGCCTGACAGTGTAGATATCCCGGCCGCCGAGATCGCACCCGCACACACTCACGGTGTGTCCTTCGGTCAATGCCTGCGATATCATCGTCGTGCCGGAATCTTTTCGGTGCTCGCCGGGACACGTGACAGATTGAACGGCGCTTTGTAGTCGTATCAATTCCTTGTCCCCGGTCCACACTTCAAACGACAACCCGCGCTCATCACGGTACTTGCTCGCCTCTAACATAACATCACGGTGCCCGTATAAGCGGGTCAATTTGTCCGGGTATTCTTTGTAGATGTTATTACATCCCCAAACCTCACCGGGCCATTTTTTTATCGTGTCCTCATGTAAGAGTCGACTTATACCATTTCCGAGCGCGAGTAATTGCCGCATGATCCCGCCTAAGTATTTACTACCTTGACGGCCATTTCAAAGAATCCATATCCAGAATTCCCGCGTGCCTCGGCCGAGAATTCAATAGTGCGATTCCGTTTTACCGATCCCTCATCTACGACGGGGGTCGGATCTTTCCGGTTCTGCCATATGAAAGGTTTCACCGGAAATGTCGAGCATATGCCGTACCAGTCGTTTGCGTCCGACGCGTTCGGAAGTACAAGCACATTTTTGATCCATTGCTGAATCGGATTGCTGTTCGCGTTGCCGGTCAATGCCGGGTCCGTGGTAGACGTTACCGCCTGCCGCATAACGTATTCGATCTCCGGTGGTACGATGATTGTATCCATGAGCAACCCGAGCACACGGCCCGTGTCACTTTGAAATTTCATCATTGCCGCTCTAGCCGACGCAATATCGGCGACTATCTGAGCAAGAGAAGTCCCGGTCCCCGCCAAAAGATTATCATTCGGCGCGGTACGATTTGCAAAGAACGCGTTCCCATCGTAGGCGAGCCCGGTCGTACCGGCGATTATAAGATCCGCGATCTTTTCACCTTTGTACATCCGCAAGGATGTTACAAGGTTCTGGACCCGTAGGGTAAGCGCCCCGAGATTATCGTCCTCGATCTCGTTCCGATCAACGGAGAATCCGTCGTACCAATCCTTATTGGTAATCGTGTAGTCGTAATCTTCAAGCGCGCCGTAGGTTTTGTCTCCTATCCATTCTTTCACGCCGGGGAGATCGCCTAGGAACCCTTGCTTTTCATTGTTGTTCGTGCTTTTGAGTTCGGTTGCCGCTCCGGCGTATAACGTGCTGTATGCGTCCATCGATATCATCGTGGACATTTGTTTATTGAATTCGGTTCTCAGCCCTTTTTCTAGGGATACCAAGTCAACTGTCATTGCTGTATTTCCTCCCTAGTCGCCGAGAGTCTTTCGCCGGAAATCAATCAGGACAACGCCCGTTTTGAATCCAACGCATAGACCGGCCGCCTTGACGTTGCTCGCGGAATCCGCGAGGGTATCGTCTGCGGTCGCCCAAAAGAGTGCTCCGACATCGGTCAAGGCGGCGCCGCTATGGGGAACCCATATCTTACCGCCTCGGATCTCAATCATTTCATGAGCCGATCCGTCGGCCACGTGTTGCTTTTTCATAACGCCGACACATACCTCATTCGCGACATCCGCCGCGACCTTGATATATCCGTCTGTGCCTACGTTCACTAATCCGCCTTGATACAAGGTATCGGCCGCCCCCGCGTTGATCGCTAGGATCTCCTCGGGGCCGACACCTTCAAGGCGCCTATCTGCCGTTAAAGCCATTGGCTTTTAACCTCCATATTTTGCGATATCTTCCTCGGAATGCCCCATAGCGTCGTGTACGTGTTTCTCATTCACGGACATTTCGACATTTTCGGGTCCGCCGTCGCCGTGCCCATGCTCGGCGAGATCGATCTCCGGTCCCTTCTCTGCGAGAATGGCCGCGACCCCTTCGGGATCTTTAGCCATAAGGTCGCGCCATTTCTGCTCATTGGCCGGCAGGATCTTGCCTTCCGCTAGCGCCGCCTTGATTTCCGTATCGATCCGGGTCGTGAGATTGTCGCCCTCGATCTTGGCGAGCTTGCCCGCGAGTACTTTATTTTCGTCAAGTACTAATCTGAGCTTGTCGCCTGCAACCGGGTCCGCCAAATTCAACCCGAGGAATTGTGCGATCTGAGCCTTTTCGGCGTCGGTCGCTTTGCCCTTTTCATCGTCGGAAAGAGCTAAAAGACTTGTCAATACTTCTGCAAAAGTTTCCACGGTTTTTCCTCCCGTGTTGTCTATGTGATCCGGCGTGATACTTAGGTCCGCCGGGGTCAAACCATTTTCAATAACTGTCGATACTGTCGGGATCGACCATTCCCCATCTGATAAATGCGCTTTCGGCATGGTGTTCATTACCGGGGTATTACAAAGCGACGCGGCAATCAATACCGGATAGGCCGGCGTTCCGTCGTCGACCTTTGTCACCCGACCGATTGCCGCCGAAAAGTACTTGAATAGTTCCCCCTCGACATAGTCCCGGCCTTGCTGCGTCCAGTTTATCTTGGCGTATAGCCCATCGTCGCGGGATTCTAGATCCTCAATCCACCCGTTCGCCGCGCCTTGATCGTGCAATGTGTCGATAAATGGCTCGCGGTTGCCGAGTACTTTCGTTTTCCAATTGTCGACCATCGCGTCATTATAGCTATTTGTGATAATGATCTCACCGTACCAGTCGGAATAAAACACGCCCACCGGTACGATCATTTGAAAATCGTCGGCGTCCGGGTCCGCCGGTTCGCCGAGAGCAAGCAAAAGTCGGGTTTCAATCTCGAGCCCCTCGTTATTGACGACCGATCCCTCAATGTAGCGGGTTTCTGCCAGCTTGCTTTTTTTAGATCCGACTCGGGAATTAGCAATACGGATTGCCGACGCCTCGCATTCGATGACCTGCCCACTATCCTTGTCGGTGCATTCCTTTAGCGCCGCATTAGCTATTGCGAGCCATTTTTCCTTTTGCTTATCGGTCAAGCCTTTCTTAAACTTGTCTACGTCGCTTATTTTCCACGGCATGCGTCATACTCCCGATTAATTCGATTTCCTCATCAAGCAATAGCTCAGTGTTTTGCCCCGGTACCGGACCGACCCCCGTCGGGTTTTCCATTCCGGCCGCCACCGCCTTTTGGATAAGATCCGCGCCGGATAGGCCAAAGTCGCCGCATAGATTCCCGATCACCTTTTCAGTATTAGTCCAAAGTGCTTCATATTGCAAGTATCGGACATTTTCATACTCGCGCGTGAATCGCAGAGAATCCCGGACCATGACCGACCATATCGCGCAAAGCGCCTTGATTGTGTCGACCGGTAAGAACCGCGCCGGCGGGATTGCCGCTTCAAAGTCTGCGTGATCAGGTATCCTCGGCGTAAAGTACCGGTGCAATTGGATAAAGTCGGCATGATTGAACGGTATGCAATCCCATGATGTAGCACGGATCTTCCGGCGTCGGTAGTACCATCGGCCAAGGGATACGATCCAATCTGCCGGATCGCGGGTCAAGATTATGATCAAGCTCTCCGGGTTGCCCTGGATCATCCGCTCAATTTGCTTCGGGTATAGGATCGGCGTTTTAATCCCGGCAATCTTTCCATGGCTTAGATACTGCGCTGCAGCGTGGATCATGCATCCGGTCACCGCCTCGGTCCTTTCCGCAAGAACCCCCTCAGATACGCTATTCACTACTCCCACCGTGCAGATCGCTCCGTCGGTATGCAATACGTTTCCTTTCCGCAAGGCGATGAATCCGGCCCATTGCTTGACCGCGGCGTATACCACGTCATAAAGCGCGATTGCATCGCGGTTTGAAGATCCGTAGATCCGCCCCTCGCCATAGCAATTGATCCCGATAGCTTTGAACATTGAGGATAGAAATGTTGTTCCGCTCCGGGGTAGCCCGGTGATGAAAAAATGTTTGTATGTCATCCGGCCTTTTCCTCGACGTGATCGGCTATCATATCAACGCAAAAATCTATGTCACTGACCCCGGCATGTACGGTAAGATCCGGCTTTTCCGGTTCGTCGTACGGTGCATCGAGCCCGGTAAAATCTTTCAATTTCCCGGCGGCCGCACGTGCGTATAGTCCTTTCGGGTCTCGATCCATGCATGCTTTCAACGGCGTGTCGATGTATACGATTGAGCACCGGTCCCCGATGATATCGCGAGCCATTGCCCGCATTTCTCTCAATGGCATAATGAACGCATTCAACACAATCATTCCGCAATTCACTAGCGGTCTATTCATGTTAATTGCACATTCGATATTCTTGAATCTGTCGATAGTCGAGTACCCGAGA
>CEPX01092024.1_pt1 | contig 27452 bp, 28 predicted proteins | sample 361361 | NCBI WGS metagenome assembly CEPX01 (sample SAMEA2619974, study PRJEB7988) | marine metagenome | biome: marine biome (ENVO:00000447); feature: mesopelagic zone (ENVO:00000213) & marine oxygen minimum zone (ENVO:01000065); material: "saline water (ENVO:00002010), including plankton...
ATAAGGCATTCTAAATAAATGTCTTGGAGAAACTAAAATAATATCTGGCATGACTTTTTGTGCAGACTCAAAATCAAGCACATATTTGTTTTTTGTTGTTAATTTTGTGATTTCTTTTATCAACAATGGCTTTGTTTTTTCAGTTATATAATTTAAAATTATTCTTGGCCATTCAGGAAACATGTCTGAAGTTTTTACATTGTTTATCTCTTTTGGAAAAGATTTCCATGGAATGATCATATGAAATCCCTTGCTTCCTGAAAATTTAATTCCAATATTTTTTACACCATGAAATTCCAAAATTTTAATTATTTGCTTTGCAAGAATTTTACTATAGTCTAAATATTTACTATCAATATCAATCAACAAATCCCATCCAGTTCTTAATTCATTAAATTGTTTTTCATTCATTTCTGTTTTAATATTCAAAGGATTATCCCAAAGTTCTTCTGAACAATGAAGTGAAGTTGCACCTTTTTTTACAAGCTCAAAAATATCTCCTTTATATTGAAGAGAATCAGGTCTTTTTCCAAATCCTTCAAAATATCTTGGACAAATTTCCCTATCTTGAGAAAATTCAAAAATTGTTTTTTGAACATCAGGCCTTGAATAATATAAGTGAGTTATCTTTCTAATTCTATCTTCTTTCAAGGATTTTTGCTCCATAAAAAACAATAAAGTGAAATATTTATATAATTTCCTTATACTCTAAGATAGTAATACTTAAAAAAAGACATCTATTTTGATAAAAATGCTTGTAAAATTAGAAAATCCTATGTTATTAACAAAAGTCGTGGAAATCATTTCAGACTTAGTTACAGAAGTAAGAATAAAAATTAATGAAGAAGAAATGAGTATTAGTGCTATGGATCCTGCAAATGTTGCAATGGTTGGTTTTAAAATTTCAAAAAGTGCATTTTCGCAATATGAAGTAAGTAACGAAGTTTTAGGAATTAATCTTGAAGATCTAAAGCAAATCTTAAAGAGGTGTGGTGCTGGAAGTTCATTGATTTTAGAAAAAAAAGAAAATTTGCTTAAAATTCAGATTCATGATAAAATAAAAAGAAATTTTACATTAAATCTTATTGATGTTGAAAGTGAAGATATAGAGTTTAAAGAAAAAATATCAAATATGGAATTTAGTTCTTTAGTTGAATTAAACTCTAATGATTTAATTTCTTCAATTGAAGATTGTACGATTGTTGCTGAATCTTGTTCTTTTATAATTAAAGATGAAAAATTTATAATTGAAGCAAAATCATTAAATTCGGCAATGTCAGAATTTTCAGGAGATGAAGCAAAAATACAAGCAGAAAACTGCAAAGCAAAATACAGTTTGGAATATTTGCAAAAATTTATGAAAGGGGCAAAACTTTCTGAGAAATCAGTTTTAAATTTTGCAGAAGATCATCCGTTGAAAATTGATTTTAAAAGTCAAGATATAGAACTTAGTTTTATTTTAGCTCCAAGAGTTGAAAATGAAGATTAGTAAAGTTTATTAATTTGAAGTAATTATTAATAAAATGGGAATAACAGGTTTTGTGGCTAGCATAACAGGTTCTGCAATAAAAGATGAAGGAACAGGAAGTTTAATTGTTCTTGTTTTATTTGTTCTTGTTGTTTTAGGGGTGAGTATTTTTTTAATAAGAAAAAGAAAGAAGGAAAAATAAAAATTTATAAGTTAAATTAAATTTAATAGTTAATGAAAAAAGCTCAAGTAACTATTTTTGTATTGATTTTAGTTCTTATTGTTGCAGGAGTTTCTTCTGTTTTTATTCTTAGAGATTCATTTACTCTTACAAATATTCCTCCAGGTGCTGAACCTATTTACAATTCTATTTTCTCTTGTGTGGAAGAAACAGGAGATATGGCAACTTATTCAATATTAGCACAAGGAGGAATTTATGAACAAGGTAGTCTAGATAATTTACTAGTTTATAAATTAGCAAAACCAATCCCTAATGGAGAAGGTATAGAAAAAACTCAATATGAATTTACAAAAAAAAGTATAGGCAACGGTATTGAAATTCTTCTTAATGATATTTTTGATGAATGTATAAATGATATTGATTTTAATAAATTTAATCAAGAAATAATTTTTGATGAGTTTAATTTTAATGTGGAGGTTGAAAATAAATTTATTATAATGAATCTTGATTTTCCAATAATAATAAACAAAGGAAATGTTAGTTCGTATATGAGCAGCTTCACTTACAGGAAAAAAGTGGATATTAAAATAATGGAAGATATCATTAGTCAAATTGTAGATAAAAGTATTGAAGATAATGACAACCCCTATGATTTGATAGAAAGCTTGGAACAACAATATGATGTAGCTATTAGCTGGTTTTTTTTGGCAGAGGAATATTCATATTTATTCAATAATGGATTTTATATATTAAACTTTCCAGAAAATAATTATGTGATTAATTTTGTAATTGAATATGATTGGGATGAAATTGAAAATGAGGAGGATAATATAAGTTAAAATGATTAATAAGAAATTCCTGGTGGTGGTTACTGTTTTTTTAATAATTATAATGTTTGTTAATTATGTATCTAGTAGTAATGAGGGGTCATCACCTTCCACTTCTGTTGAAGAAGATGCTGTTCTTGTATCCTTAGCTTTAGAAGAACTTTATACACAAGCTGATATTTACCAAAAAGGAGGTATTGCAGAATTTTCTATACAAGATAAAGGAATTCCTGAAAAATTAGTGAAAAAAGTAGAAGAAGAAGCAAGAAAACAACATAAATGGAATGGGGGTTGGAAGGGGACACGAATTGGAGGTCTTGCTGATATGCAAGCTATAGTAATGTCAACAGCATATGGGATGGTAATGAGAAAAGAAATGACTGAAGATGAATTGTTAAAATTAGGTACAAAAATGAAAGATACTTTGTTAGGTAAAAACCCAGGAGATTTTGCTATAGATTTATGGGAGGAGAGATATAATGGTGTTCGTTATGGATATACTTTATCTACATCAAATAAGGGTGCTACCTGGGAAGTAACTGGAAGATTTAATAAAGGAGTTGCAAAAGAACTTGGGGTTTTCATAGGTCAAATTATAAAAGATAAATTTTCAGAAGTTGATTATAGAAAACAAGGTAAACTTGGAATTGAAGAAGCTCAAAGATTACAGGTAGAAATTCGAAGTCTTATAGATCAACCCTCTGTACCAGACTTAAGACATGGACATCAAGTAAAACAAGCATTTATTGATGAAGGGGATAAAAAATTAACATTAAGCCTTATTAATGCAGCAGCAGCATTAGAAGGAATTAAAATGGATCCAACAAATAAAGATAATCTACTTGGAGCAGAGGCGGTAGGAAAAGCTGGTTTGGAAGTAACAGAAGAATATGTTAATTCAGCTGTAGCATTAAAAGGAGTTAGTGAAATAGAAACAACACAAGCTAATATAATTGATATGGCGGCATTTGGAAAACAAATGAATATTAAAAATAACCCTCAAGCACTTATTGATGCAGCTAATGAATTAATAGGTAAGGCAGCAAACGCTGTTAAAACTTATGGACTTTCTTTAACACAAAACGCTCTTAATTCAGGGGTACCTCATGATTATATAAATAGGCATGCAAAAAAAGGTAAATCATCATATGCATTAATAGACGAATATAAAGAACTAGAAACATTAGCAAAGAGCGTAGGTATGACTCCTAAAGGTCTAGAAGATTTGGCAAATGATTTAGATAAAAGTTACAAGGATACTGTTAAAGATATTAAAGATGCTGAAGCAGCTGCGCAAAATGAAGGTGGTGATGGGAGTAATAACAATGGTGGTGGAAATGGTGATGATGATATAGATGATGGCTGGAGAGAGTAAGATGATTGGGCACCTAATTTCTAAAAATTAATAAAAAGACAAAAGAATAATTATTTAATTTAATATTCAGAATATCCTTCTTTAGCACATCTTTGTTTTCTTTTATATTCCCTTATATTATCAAAAATATTTCCTACATCTATTTCCTCTCCATATTCACATCCTACTGATTCCTGTTTTTTTATCTCTTCTAAAGAAGATATAGGGTTTGTACATCCTGCTAAAGCTACTGCTAAAACAAGAGCTAATCCTGATTTTCTAAATCTTTTAATTTCCATATTATCTTAAGATATAATTACTATTTAAACCTTTCTATTTGTAATCACTTGATAGTTGTGAATTAATTAGATTTAATAATAAATTTCAAAAACATTTATATATCATTTTTCTTTAGTAATATTAAATATATTTTATATTAAAAAGTAATATTAAGTATTACTATGAAAAAAAGAATTTCTGCAACAATAGATGAAGAAACCCTTGAAATTATAGAGGAACAACTGAAAAAAGGAAATTACAGAAACAAATCACATGTAATTGAAGAAGCAATTAAACAGATAAAAGGAAAAAAATGATTGCAAAACAAAAAAAAGCCCAACTAACTATTTTCATTATTATTGGAATTGTCTTAGTCAGTTCAATTGTTTTATTTTTTGTTTTTAGAGAAAAAATATCTGAAGAAATAACTGGAAAATCAGAAGAAAATCCAGAATCTTTCCTCAATTTTTGTATGGAAGATAAAATCAAAGAAGCTGTTGAAATAATTTCTTTGCATGGAGGTTATCTAAACAATAAACTTAACAAAAGTTTTAAATTTGAAGATGAAGAAATTCCTACAGATATTTCTTATTTATGCTACAACCAAAACAACTATCTTCCATGCATTAACCAAAAACCAACTTTTATGGAAGATTTGAAAGATGAAATAAAAAATTATATTTCTGAAGATGTTGAAAACTGTTTTAATGAAATGACTAAAAGTTTTGAACAAAAAGCATATGAAATAAGCACAACTTATAATGGATTTGAAGTAGAAATTCTTCCTAAGATAATTACTATTCAAACATCTTCTGAAAGTATTTTAACAAAATCAGGTGAAACAACAAAACAAGAAGATTTCAAAATTAGTATTGCTAGTAGATTATATGAAATTTCATTTGTTGCTCAAGAACTTGTTAATCAAGAGGCAAGATTTTGTTATTCTGAAAATTTAGGTATTATGCTTATCTATCCAGAATTCATTATAGATAAATTTAGAACAGGAGATTCAACAGTTATTTACACTGTAGAAAATAAAAAAAGCAAGGAAAAATTTAGATTTGCTTTAAGAGGATGTGCAATTCCTCCAGGAATATAAAATGAAAAAATTTAGTTTTTTAATTGTAGCAATTCAAATATTATTATTGGTAAATATAATTCCAGCACAAAGTTATATAATAAATCAAGAAAATTTTTCAAACAATCTTCCAATAATTGAAAATAATTCTGGAAATTTGATTAATTCTATTTCAGAATTAACAAGTTTGTTAATGGGATTTTTTGCAATAAAACAAATAGGAATTGTTTCTGCAGAAGATATTAATTATAACTGTTGTCTTGAAACAAATAATGGAGCAATTTGTCAAAATATTATTTCTGGTACAGATTCCTCTGAACCAGAAAATTGTGAAAATCCTTTGCCAACAAGTTGTGAAGAAAGTTCTGTTTGTAAATTAGGAACTTGCATTTACAATGAGGGAGTAAGTTGTGCTGCAAATTCACCAATGCAAGAATGTGAAGAAAATGATGGTTTGTGGAAATCTCAAAATATTAACGAACTTTCTGAATGTGAAAAAGGTGTTTGTGTTCTTGGAAGTGAATTAAAATATACAACAGAAAAACAATGTGAATTATTTTCAGCATCTAAAGGATTAGAAACTGATTTTAGACTTGGATTTACAGAGTTGGATTTTCCTGAAATTTCTGGAAACTTACCTGAAGGTGCATGTGTTCTACAAGAAGGGAATTGTAGATTTGTAACAGCTGTTGAATGTGATGAAATGATTGGAAATTTTTATGAAAATTTTCTTTGCTCTAATCAAAATCTAGAAACAAGTTGTAATCCAAGTGAACAAACAACTTGTGTTGAAGATCAAGTTTATTTTACTGATTCTTGTGGAAATCCTGCAAATGTTTATGATTCTTCAAAAATAAATGATAGTAATTATTGGGATGTGATTTCTGAATCAGGATGTTTTGTTGATGTTGATAATCCTGATTCTGTAAAAAGCTGCGGAAATTGTAATGTATTTTTAAGCAGTCAATGTTCTGAATCTTCTGGAGAAAATCCTGATTATGGAGAATATTTTTGTAAGGATTTAAGATGTAAAGATGAAAAAGGAAAATTAAGATTAAATGGGGAAAAGTGGTGTATGTATGATGGTTATATTGGTAATGGAAAAGATACTGTTGGAAGTGAGCACTGGCTTGCATATTGTGATAATGGAGAACTTGAAGTTGATATGTGCGGCGGAACAAGAGGGCAAGTTTGTGCAGAAAATGTTATAGAAGAAGGTGAAGCAAGTTTTTCAACAGCTTCTTGTGTTGTGAATGAAGCATTAAAATGTTTAGATTCTAATAATGGTGGCGGAGATTGTGGTGAAAATTCTCAATGTCAAATTAAAAGTATTGATGTTGATGAAGGTTTTCAATTTAGTTTATGTGTTCCAAAATATCCAAGAGGTTTTGATTTAAAAGAAGGGTCAGATATTAGTGGTAGATTATGTTCTATAGCAAACCAAGAATGTAAAGTTGTTTATCAAAAAAATTTCTATGGTGGATGGGATTGTGTTCAAAATTGCAATTGTGAAAAATCTGAATTTGCAGAACAGATGAATAATTTATGTGTTTCTTTAGGAGATTGTGGAAGTTATGTTAATTATATTGGTGATGGAACAGACAATGTTCAAGTTGAAAATTCTCCAAGTGTTTCATGGGGGCAGTATGCAAATTATGCAAATGCTGTGGAAGGGCAATCTGTAGAATTTGGAGAAGATAGTGATTTTGAATCTGCTTTAGGTGAAAGTATGAATCCTAATTATACTTCAGAAGAATCCAGTCTAATAATTGCTAGTTTGGAAGTATCAGGAATTTATGTTGGTTTAGAAATAGCAAATATGGTTTTTTCAATAGCTAATGATATGTTAGAAGCAAATGCAGCAATAGAACAACTATTAGAATTCACAAAAGAAGCAGGAATAGTAATAGCAGAAGGAGCAAAACCAGCAGAATTTGCACAAGCACTAACGGAACTTTCAAAAACAAAGCCTGAACTAGCAGCTGACCTTGCCAAAGCAATGAACAGCGCAGGAGATAGCGCAGTAAATTTAGGAGTTAATACTGTTATAAGTCTTCAAGCTCTTGCAATAACCACAATTAGCGCATTCATCGGATCGCTTGCAGGAAAATATCTTGCAGACATGCTTGGAATACAAGGAAATGCTGCAACAGTATTTACAATGGCATCAGGAGTAGCAAGCGTAGCAATTGCTAAAATGATGATCCCAAATATTTTTGGGGAAAATCCAATGATGTTTAATTTATTTGGATTTGAAGGATTTGCAGCATCACATGTTCTTATTGGTGCAGCTGTTGTAATGGCTTATATTTATCTAATTGGATGGGGAAACATAAAAATAGTAAATGTTAAATTTAGTTGCCTTCCATGGCAAGCTCCAAGCGGAGGAGAAAATTGTGGAAAATGTAATGAAGATCCTCTAAAGCCATGTACAGAATATAGATGTAATAGTTTAGGGCAAGCATGTGAATTAATTAATACAAATACTAATAATCCTATTTGTGTTGGCATGGAATCTGAAGCAACACCTCCTATGATTTCTCCAGAAGAAATTAAAACACAAGGTTACAAATTCCAAAATCAAGAAACAAAAAAAGTTGAAATAAGAAAAGATAATAGTGAATGTATTCAAGAATTTACTCCTGTTTTATTTACATTAAAAACAGATGAATATGCTCAATGTAAATGGGATTTAAAACATACAGCAAATTATGAATCAATGACAAGATATCCTGCAGAAGGAACAGCTTACACATTAAATCACACTCTTGCAGTAGAAGGATTAAGTTTAAGCATTTTGCAAGCAAATAATGTTAGCGGAGATATAATTGAAGGACTTACAGGAAATATGGAAATGTATGTAAGATGTCAAGATTATTTTGGAAACTTTAATTTAAATGAATACGCTGTAGATTTCTGTATTAATTCAGGGCCTGACACAACTCCTGTTTCACATTATTCAACAGTAACTTCACCTCAAAATGAAAAATTCCTAAGTTATGGAAAAACAAAAACAAATTTCACAATGTGGATGAATGAACCAGCAGAATGTAAATATGATCTTACTGAAGGAAAAAATTTCAATGAAATGGCAAACTCAATGAACTGTAAAACTAATCTAACAAACAGAGAATTATTTGGCTGGCCTTGTTCTACAGAATTAACAAATTTAGAAAATGAAAATACTTTTTACATAAAATGTAAAGACCAGCCTTGGATAACAGATGAAAATGAAAGAAACACAAATATTGAAGATTTTGTTTACAATTTATATTTAACAGAAAGTGAACTAAATATTTATTCTATTTCTGTTTTACATGATGAAGTAAAAACCGACTTAAATCAAGACACTTTCACAGAAATAAGAGGTGGAGGAAATATGTTTTCAATTGAACTTGGAGTTGAATCATCTGGAGGAAAAGATAATGGAATTTCATTATGTTCTTATCAATGGAACAATAACTGGATACCTTTCCTTAATTCAAACTCAGATTCCCATAAACAAGAATTTACTTTAGTAAATGGGAATTATAATATTCCAATAAAATGTGTTGATGACGCAGAAAATGAAATAACTAAAAATGCTAAATTTATTTTAGATGTTGATCATAGAGCTCCAATGGTTGTAAGAACTTTCCATCAATCAGGAAAATTAAAATTAATAACAAGTGAGCAAGCAAAATGTTATTCTTCTTCTGATAGCTTAAAACAATGTAACTTTAATATTGAAGATGTAGAAGATATGGAAACAGGATTTAGCATATTACACTCAACAAATTGGGTTTCAGGACAAACTCATTATATAAAATGTAAAGATTTATGGGATAATCAAAATCCAGGATGCGCTGTAAAAATTACTACAAGTTAATAAAATTCAAAGAATTTTTAAATTAAAATGCCTAAATATTAAAATGGAAAAAAGAGGACAAGTAACAATTTTTATCATTATTGCAATTGTAATTATCGCTCTTGGAATTTTGATATATTTATTTTTTCCAACAATACAAACAGGACTTGGAATAAGTACAAACAATCCTCAAATATTTATTCAAAACTGTATGGAAGAAGAAATTACAAATACAGTTGATGTTCTTTCTTCACAAGGTGGAAGTTTTGACCCTAAAAATTATTTTCTTTATCAAGATGAAAAAATAGAATATCTTTGTTATACTAGTGAATATTATATTCCTTGTGTTATGCAACAACCAATGCTAAAAAAACATATTGAAAATGAAATAAAAAAAGAAATTAATAATGAAAAAAAGGAATGTTTGGATTCTTTAAGGAAAAATTTTGAAAGTTTAGGTTATGATGTTTCTTTAACAGAAGGAGAGACTAAAGTTGAATTACTTCCTAATAGAATTTCTGTTAAATTTGAAAATGATTTAACATTAACAAAAGATGATTCAGAAAGATATGATGAATTAAGTGTGATTGTTAACAATAATCTTTATGAATTAACAAGCATTACTAACAGCATATTAAATATGGAAGCTCGTTATGGTGATTCTGAGACAACAATCTATATGAATTATTATCATGATTTAAAGGTTGAGAAAAAGAAACAAACAGACGGAACAACAATCTATATTTTAACAAACAGAGATAAAGGAGATAAATTCCAGTTTGCTTCAAGAAGTATTGCATGGCCTCCGGGAATTAGTAAATGATAAACAAAAAATTTTTATTTGGGATGATTTTGTTATTTGGAATTTTTTCATTTAGTTTGGTTTTTGCTGTTGGTGAAAATACTTATTGTGCTGAAAGAACAATTAGTGGAGCATGGTGTCAAGATGTTCCTTTAGAAGAAGTTGACCAAAATTATAGAAGTGTTCCAACTTCTTGCGAGGCAACTTCTTATTGTAAATTAGGAACTTGTGCAGATAGTCAAGAAGGAACTTGCATGGAAAATACACCTCAAAAAGTTTGTGAAGAACCTCAAGATGGAATTGGTGGAGGTGTTTGGTTTGATTCAGAAGTTGATGAAATTCCACAATGTCAATTAGGATGTTGTTTAATTGGAAATCAAGCTGCTTTTGTTACACAAACAAGATGTAAACAATTATCTTCTGTATATGGATTGGAAACAAATTACAGAACAGATATTCAAAGTGAAGTTGCATGTATTTCAACTGCAACATCTGAAGTAAAAGGTGCTTGTGTATTTGAAAAAGATTTTGAAAGAACTTGCAGACTTACAACAAGAGGTGAATGTAGTTTAACACAAAGCTCTGGAAATTCAACAGGATTTCACGAAGATTTTTTATGTTCTGCAGAACAATTAGCAACAAACTGCGGGCCAAGTGAAAAAACAATTTTAGTAGAAGGAAAAGATGAAGTTTATTTTGTAGATACTTGCGGTAATTTAGCAAATATTTATGATGCTAACAGACAAAATGATAAAACTTATTGGGAAAAAATTGTTGGAAAAATAGAAAGCTGTGGTTTTGGGGATTCTAATGCAGGTTCTGCAACTTGCGGAAATTGTGATTATTTTTTAGGAAGCACTGGAAAAGAATATGGTAGAGGTGATGATCCTGTTTCTCCTAAATTTGGAAATTATATTTGCAGAGATTTAAGTTGTGAATATCAAGGAGAAAATTATAATCATGGAGAAACATGGTGTGCTGTTTCTTCAGAAGATGAAGAGAATTTACCTGGAAGCAGATATTTTAGACAAGTTTGCTATAATGGGGAAGTTAGCACAGAAGCATGTTCTGATTTTAGGCAAGAAGTTTGTATTCAAGATGAATTAAATGGCTTTAAAACAGCTGCATGTAGAGTTAACAAATGGCAAGATTGTATTTCTCAAACAAATAGTAGAGATTGTACAAATACAGATAGAAGAGATTGTCAATGGCTTGGAGAAAAATGTGTTCCAAAATTCGCCCCTGGTTTTGATTTCTGGCAAGAAGGTGATGCTGAATCATTATGTTTAGTTGGAAATAATGAATGTATTGTAAAATTTGAATCAGGTATTTTTGATGATGAACCTGAATGTGTTGAAAACTGTGAATGTTTAGGGGATGGATGGGCACAGGAGCAAAATAACTTATGTATTGCACTTGGTGATTGCGGAGCAATTCAAAATTATCTTGGATACCAAGGTTATCATAGTATCAGTGAACTTGTCACAATTTCAGAATATACTGAAGAAGAAACTGGAAGTAGTAGCAGTAGTGGAGGAAGTTCATTATTTCCATAAATAAAAAATGATTAAAAAAAATAAATTTCAAAAAGGTTTTGCTTTAAGTCAAATTTTTCTATTAGTAATTAGCATTGTCGCAATTTCTTATGCTTTTGGAAGTGAAGTTGGAATTGTTAGTAGTATAACATGTCCTTATAATGTTGGAGGAGGTACTTTCACTTTAGATTTTACTACAGTAACAAATTTGAATAATTGTCCTGCTACTTATGAAGAAGCAAAAAAAATTTACGATTCTTTTCTTCCTACTGCCTCAACTGCTGCAGCCCCTCTTCCAGCAAGTTTTGCCCCTACTGTTTCTTCTACTGTTTCTTCTCAAGCAGCACAACAAATAGTTACATTTCAAGGTCAAGATTACCTCATAACTAGTGGAACTTTAAGTCCTGGAAATCAAGTCAGTGCAACTAATCTAGTTACCGGACAAACAGGAACATTAACCTTAGATAGCACCATTATTAATAGTGCAACTTCTGCATCAGATTTAGTAAGTTTAACAGGAGGTCAAATTATAGATGGTTATTCTATATCAACTCACCTTACTACAGGTGTTCTTACAGATGCACAAACAGCTGCATTAGCAGAAGCAGGTTATACAGATGTTGTTGTTGGAGAATCTTTTGTTTACCAAGGTTCTGAATACACAATTGGAGCAAATAATGTATTAACATCAACAAAAATAAAAACCATTGATGTCCCTTTTTTAGGGAAACTTACAGGAGTTTATGCACATCTCGCTGAAGGTGTAATATGGGCTGGAGCTGTTTATGGAGGAATCCAAATTATAGGTGCTGTGTTTGGTTTGGAAGAAGAAACAAAAAACATATTGACGCAATCAGCATGGGCTGGGATTGCAACATGGAAAGGAATAGATATTTTTGCACCCGAATTAGTAAAGAAGTTTGATATTCTAGGATCTTGCACAAAAGAAGCTGCTCTAGGTTTAGGTTGGTGTTCTGCCGTAGGAGGTGCTGCGGTAGGAGTTATAGTATTCTTATTCTTATATTCAGAAGAAGAGGAAAAAATTGTTACATTTTCTTGTTTACCATGGCAAGCACCTGTTGGTGGAAATACTTGTGAAGAATGCAATGAACAAGATCTTCCTTGCAGTGAATATCAATGTAAATCTTTAGGACAAGCATGTGAATTATTAAACCCTGGAACAGATGAAGAAAAATGCGTTTGGGTTAATAGACAAGATGTAAATCCTCCAACAATAGAACCATGGGAAGATGCTTTACTAAATGATTACAGATACAGTCCTGATAATTCTATATCTCCTCCAGATAGAGGTGTAAAAATAAACTACCTAAAAGCAAATGATAATTGTATTCCAGCTTTCACTCCTTTACAACTTGGAGTAATTTTAAATGAACCTGCAAAATGTAAAATAGATGTTTTAAGAAAACAAAACTTTGAAGAAATGAGAACATTCCTAAGCGGAGGATTATCAAAATACAATCACACTTATGCTTTAAGCTTGCCAGGAAAAAGCGCTTTAGAATCAGAAAACATAACAGTACAAAATAATGGAAATTATGAAATGTTTTTAAGATGTGAAGATGCAAACGGAAACTCAAACACAGCAACTTTTGTCTTCAAATACTGTGTTGACAAAGGACCGGACACAACACCTCCATTAATTGTAACAACAAGCATTCTTAACAACGTGCCTATTGCATACAATAAAAGCTCTGTTGACTTGGAAATTTATGTAAACGAACCATCAAATTGTAGATGGAGTCATGACAACCAAGATTACAAAAACATGGAAGAAACAATGCAATGCTCATCAAGCATATTTGATTACAACGCACAAATGCTTTACAAATGCTCCACAACTTTAACAAGTTTAAATGACAGGGTTGAAAACAAATTTTACTTTAGATGTGAAGATCAGCCAAAGAAACTTGAAAACGAAAGAAACACAAACACAGAATCATATGAATTTAATTTAATGGGAACTCAACCATTAGTAATTGATTCCATAGAACCAAATGATACAACAATAAGTGATTCAACAGATGTTGTAAAAGTGACTTTTGAAGTTGAAACCTCTGCAGGTCATAAAGAAGGAGAATCAATCTGCTATTACAGCGATACAGAAAATGAAAATAATTACATAAAATTCTTTGAAACACAATCATTTGAACACAAACAAGATTTATTCTTGACAGAAGGAAATTATGATTATTTCATAAAATGCACAGACCTTGGAGGAAATTCTGATTATGAAACAATAAACTTTGATGTTGAAACAGACACCTCATCACCACAAGTAGTAAGAGCTTACAAAGAAGAAAATTATTTGAAACTAATAACAGATGAAGAAGCAGAATGTGTTTATTCAACATTTGGCTGCAGTTATGAATTCAGCGAAGGAACAAAAATAACTGTTGTTGATGAAGACAATCATTTTACTGATTGGAATGTTCAAAGCGATTTATATATAAAATGCCAAGACAATTTTGGAAATCAACCTCTGCCAAATCAATGTAGCATAACTGCAAGAGCAAATGATTTTTAAAAAAACTTATATAATCTAAATTAAATAACATAAAGGAGGTAAAAAATATGAATGAAAAAAAAGTTGTTGCATGGTTAGTAATAGTTCTTGGTGTATTGTTAATATTACCATTAGCAGGTGTAACTCAGTTAGGAAGTTTAACAAATGGTGTCTTAGCATGGTTAATAGCACTTGGAGTTTTATTAACAGGAATAGTAGAACTTATGAAAGTCTCAAAATAAAGAATATTTTTTAATTTTAATTTTTTAAAAAAACTTATAAGTTTAATTCTTTTTATGGGTTCATGAAAGAAAAAAAAGGACAGTTAACAATTTTCATTATAATTGCTATTTTTATTATTGGAGGAGTTCTGATATTCTTTGTATTAAAAACAGGATTAATAAAACAACCTTTAAGCCCTGAAGCTGAAAACATTTATTCATTGGTTCAAAGCTGTATAGAACAAGAAGGAATTAAAACAATTTATACTATTGGGAAAAATGGAGGATATTTTTTCCCTCCAGAATTTTCAACAGAATCAGGAGTTACTTATTATTATTCTGGTGGAAAAAGTTATATGCCTTCCAAAGAAGAAATAGAAAATGAAATTTCTTTTTATTTAAGTGAAATACTTTTTTTCTGCACAAGAAATTTTGTTGATTTCCAAGATTTAGAAATAAAACAAAGAGAAATAAAAACAGAAACAGAAATTAAAAATGAAGAAGTTGTTTTAAATATAAATTATCCAATAACAATAATTAAAGAAGAAAGCACTTCTGTTATTGAAGATTTTAAACTTGAAATTCCTGTAAGATTAGGAATTGTTTATGATTCAGTTGCAGAAATAATACAGGAACAATTAACTTCCGAAGGTATTTGTTTAAGTTGTCTTTTAGATATTTCTCTTAAATATGATTTGTATGTTGATATGATGGATTATGATGAAGAAACAACGATATTTATTTTTAGGGATGAAAATTCAAAAATAAATAATGAAACATTTGTTTGGATTTTTGCGAATAAATATGGGGTTGGAAAATGAGAAAATTATTAATTTTTTCGATTGTATTTATTTTATTAGTTGGAATTGGTTTTGTGAATGCCGGCGTAAAAATAACACTAGCAAAACCAGAAATTTTAGATAATATTGGAGGGGTTGGAGATCCTCAATTTTTTGAAGGCAAAACAAATATTGGAGAAATAATTGGTGTAGAAAAGGATATTACTGGAGAAGAAGTTGAATACCAACAATTAAATGAAGAAGGTGGTGCTCATTTAGTATTTATAGAAAAGGGTGCGAGGGTTGATTTTGAAGGAAATTCTTTTGGAAATATAACGCCCCAAGATAATGCTGGACACCCTTCTTTTATAAATATAGATAGAGAAGGAAATATCGCAAGAGCTGATTTCACAGTAAATGAAGAAGGTGGAACTTATGTTTTTGGAAATACCAAGATTAATGCTCCTCCAAATTCAAGAGTCTTTTTTGATCAGGAAACAGGGGTTAGAATAAAAGTTCCTGAAGATTCAGAAATAACTGAAATACCAACTACAAAAAACAATTCTTTACCAAGTGATTATACAACCACAATTGAAGGTGAAAATATTAAGCTTCCTGGTAGTAATATTTTAAGTGGTAAAATTAATTATGATAATGGGCAGGCTTTTGTTATCTTAAAAGATGAAACTATCGTAAATGGTGTTGAATTAACAAATAAAATTAGAAGTAAGGATTACCTTAATTTATTTTTTGATGGTCAAGGGCATGAAGGAGATTATGTATCTTTTGACTTAAAAAATAAAAAATTTATTTTGTCATCTTCTTCTGTACCTATAGATATTTTATCATCTAAACCAATAGCAAATTTCAAAGAAGGTAATCCCTTTATTAAAATTGATAAAGATGACCATGTTGCAATGCAAGCACTTTCTGGAGGAAAGATAAGTATTTTAAGCGGAAGAATAAATCCTGGGACTGGGAAAAAGTTGATTCCAAGAGTTATAACCAAAGGAGAGTTTATTATTGATGAGGATTATAAACATTTTATTATAGAGAATAATGAAGTTATTTCATTTAAAACTTCAAAATTATTTTATGCTAAAGGATCCTCAACTTCTCCTATAGAATTATTTGCACAGGATAAAGATGGAAATAACATATTAAAAAAAGGTGCTAAAATTATTGTAGACAATTTTAATAGAATAGCTATGGGTCCTGATATTGAAGAATTCTTAGCTTCTTCAGAAGGAATAGATACATTATTTTCTTCAAGAATACATTATAATTATCCTACAGAAGAAAGCATTAAAAAATTAACAGGATTAAATATTATCTTTAATGATGTTTCTCAAGGAAATAAGGATTTGGTTTTGGGAAGATTAAGAGATTATTGGAAAACATTAAATCAAGAGACAAAAAATTCTATAAAAATTCTTGAATTTGGTAGTGATAATTATTTTCTAAATAAATTAAATCAACCCCTAGTTACTAATGCATTTGCTGAACCAAATGGACAAGCAACCTTTAGAGCTAAAGAACTATCTATGAATTTAAAAACTTTTAGACATGAATCAGCACATTTGCGTCATTACCAAGTTATTAGAGACTATAATCCTAAATTAACTGAAATAATGTATGAATTATCAAAACTAGAAGAACCTTCAAGTTCAGAATATATTAAGCTTCGTAAAAAATTCTTCTTAATAGTAAAAGAAGAAGAGAGTAAACTAAGTACTTTTGGAGGTAAATGGAAAGAAATTGCAGGAACAGATTATGATCTTTATGATGAATTTGGGGGAGGATATGTAATGGACCCTAAAAACAAAGGTGCAAAATATGGACTTATTAGGTCTTATGGTGGTAAAAATATTTTTGAAGATATAGCAACATTTGTCGAAGAAGTTAATAATCCTTCTTTCTTTAAACCTTTAATAAATCCTCAAGATGATAAATATGATGTAAGATATGAACAGAAACTAGCCTTATTACATGAATATAAATTTATCTCGGATGAAGAATATAATAAAATACTTGAAGTAGCAGAGGTGTGACATGAAAAAAATAATTTTGTTTTTAATAGTATCAATTTTTTTAATTTTCACTATTCAAGCATTTCAAGAACATCAAATATACTATAAACTTAATTTAGATTATAGCTATGGAAATATTAGTATTTCTTCTGTAGAAATAGAATTTTTTCAGGGGAAAATTGAAAATTATTTTGGGCTTTATACAGTAAGGGTTTTGGATTATAATGATAAAATATTAAATCTAACTTTTTTTGATGTACCAAATGAAATTATTTGGGAAGGAATTAATCTAGAAACAGGAGAAATTAATATGGGGGGCTTGCTTGAATTAAATGAAACTTCATTTGAGATATTTGTTCCTTATTATGAAAATGCTAAAGAAATAATTATTTACAACGAAAGTTTATACAAATTAACAAAAAAAGATATAAATGAATTTTCAAGGCAAGGAGTTGAAGTTTCTGGAGAAGTTATTAGAGATGAAGAGAAAAGAGTTGAAGATAGAGAGAAAGTTCCTGAAATTAAGAGCTTAATTGATAAATTATCAGAATATTGGTGGGTTCTTTTAGTAGTTTTGATTATTTTAATTATTGTATTATTTTATTCTTTAAGTAAGAAAAAAATAAGTTAATTTTTTATACTTATAAAAATTTAACAAAGCATGAACAAAAAAAGAGGGCAAATGAAATTATCTTTTGGAATGATTTTTTCAATTATCTTAATAATAATTTTCATCTCTTTTTCTTTTTATGCAATTCAAAAATTTTTAGATATTCAAAATTCGGTTCAAGTCGGAAAATTCGCAAATGATTTTCAAAATAATATTGACAAAATTTGGAAAGGCTCTCAAGGTTCTGAAGAAAAAGAATACTTTCTTCCAAAAAAAATAATATATGTTTGTTTTGTTGATTATTCTTCAGAAAAAAAAGGAGAAAAACAAGATTTATACAATGAACTAGAACAACTTTATTATGAAAATGAAAACATGTTTTTTTATCCAATTGGTTCTGCTCAAGGGTTTGATGCAAGAGAAATAAAACACATTGACTTGGAAAAAATAACTGAAAATGAAAATCCTTTTTGCATCGAAAATATTGATGGGAAATTAAATCTCATAATCAAAAAAGATTTCGGTGAAGTATTAATTACAATAGAAAAATGAACAATAAAGGTTTTCTTCAAATATCTTTTGCATGGCTTTTTGCAGTTATTGTTGGAGGATTTATTTTATTTCTTGCTATTTATGCTTCAACAAAAATCATCAAAACAGAGCAAACAGCTCTAGATGCTACAACAGCAAAAGAAATTGGAGTTTTACTTAACCCTTTAGAAACTGGTTTTGAAACAGGGAAAAAAAATTCAATTACTCTTCCTTCTGAAACAAGAATTTACAATAGATGTAATAATGATAATATTTTTGGAAGACAAATAATAAAAATTTCTCAAAAAAATTTTGACAGATGGACAGATACAGATGTTGATGTAGGTTTTTCAAATAAATATATTTTCTCAAAAGATTTTGTTGAAGGAAAAAAATTCTTTCTTTTTTCAAAGCCTTTTAAATTTCCTTTTAAAGTTACAGATGTAATTTATTTAATTTCATCAGAGAAAAAATATTGCTTTCTTAATTCTCCTGAAGAAATAGAAGATGAAATTTCAGATTTAAATCAAGAAAATCTCTTTGTAGAAAATTGCCCTGAAAATAGTGTAAAAGTTTGTTTTGATTCAGAAAATTGTGATGTTTCTGTTAATTATGGCGGAAGATATGTTGATAAAAATAATGAAACCATGTATTTTCACAGTAATGCATTAATGTATGCTGCTATTTTTTCAGATAAAGAAGTTTATGAGTGTCAGTTGAAAAGAGTAATGCAAAGAGCACAACAATTAACCTTGCTTTACAAAGACAAAGCAGAATTTATTTCAAAAGAAGAATGTAATTCTAATTTAAATTCAGATTTACTTGAATTAGGGAATTTAGAAAATTCACTTGAAGGTTCTGAAAATCTCAATAATTATATGATTAACCTTGCAGATAATTTAAATCAACAAAATAATCTAGCAGAATGTAAACTATGGTAAAAAAAGAAAAATACTATAATCCTGATTACAAGAAATATTATGATTCTGCAGAAGAATATGTAAAAAGTTTAGATAAAGAAAGTATCGAAGTATCATTATCTCATGATTATATCAATGAAGGTAAAGAAGTAATGGAAGTAATCAAAAAATTATATTCTGATTTATATAAAAAATATCCTGCACATTTCAAGAGAATTTTAAAAAAATGAAAAAAGCACAATTAAAAATTCAGCAAATGGCATTTATGTTAATTGCAGTTACATTATTTTTTGTTTTAATTGGAATGTTTGTTCTTACAATATATGTTTCTGAATTAAAAAACTCTGCAGGAATTCTTGATGAAAAAAATGCTTTATTACTTGTTACAAAACTAGCCAACTCCCCTGAATTCTCATGTGGTGAAGCATTTGGAAATTTAAGAACAAATTGCATTGATGCAGACAAAGTAATGATATTAAAGGAAAGAATTTTGAATTACAAAAACTTTTGGGATGTTGAAAATATAGAAATAAGAAAAATTTATCCAAAATCAGAAAACAAAGAATGCACTTTAGATAATTATCCTGATTGTAATATTATAAAAATTCGTGATGGAAATATAACAACAGAACATTCAAATTTTGTCTCTTTATGCAGAAAAAAAGCTTTTGAAGGAGAAAGTGAAAATAAATGTGAATTAGCAAAGCTTATGATAAGTTACAATGGAAATTAAAATAAAAAAAGCACAGGAAGAAATGATTGGATTTGCATTAATCATAATTGTTGTTGCAGTAATTTTGCTGATTTTTGTTGGATTTGCTTTAAGAGATACAGAAAAAGAATCTGTTGAAAGTTATGAAGTTGAAAGTTTTATTCAATCATTTTTACAATATACAACTGATTGCAGAGATAATTTAAGAACTTTTTCAGTTCAAAAATTAATTTCAAGTTGCAGAAATAATAATATATGTTTAGATGGGAAAAATACTTGTGATGTTCTAAATTCAACTTTAAAAGGAATTGTAGAAGAAAGCTGGAAAATAGGTGAAGATAACCCAATTAAAGGTTATGAATTAAAAATTATTTCAGATGGAAAAGAAATGTTAAAGTTTAAAGAAGGAAATATCACTGCGAATTCAAAAGGTTCTGTGCAGTATTTTCCAAATATTGAAATATTCTTCACAACTTATTATTAAATTTTTACATGTATTGTAATCATATCTACAACAACTTCTGGCTTATGTCTTATTCTTTTTTTAGTTTTTTCTTCAATTAATTCAATAAATCCAAATCTTTCTAAAAGTTTTATATCATCACTTACAGCTTTAAAACCTCTGTCTAATTTTTTAGCTAATTCATAAATAGAGCCTGGTTTTTCAGTCTTTATAATATGTAAAATTCTTGCTTTTTCATTACTTAAAAGCTGTCTTAATGCAAGTATCCCTGTAAAATCATAATCTTTTTTTGAGGTTTTTTGCTGTTTTTTAAATATGGAAAAAGCTCCTTGAGATTCTGTTATTGTTATCTCTCTTATCTTTGTTTTTTTAGCCATTTTTATATATGTTATTTCTTTTTATATATATTTAATATATATTTTAAATTTATATGTTTTTTTAAGTAATATATTAATTAAAGTAACTATATGTTAATAAATCCTTTGTTTATCAAGAAACTATAATATGTACCTATAGGATAATGATTGCAAAAGCTTTATAAATAAAAACCATAAAAGCTATGTTTTTTAACAAATATAGGTCAAACTAAACAATAAGCTTTTTAAAGAAAACTTAACTCAGGTTTATTGCACTCAAATGAGTGTTCTAACAAGGGATTATATTCACAAACAAAATAGTCCAACCTTGTGGCTATTGAGTTTAAGTGAAAGTTGTCATGGACAACATTTAATAGAGTTGAAAGGAGGTTAAAAATAAAAACGATGTTTAATATTAAAAAAATATCAGCTATAGGAGCTAGCGCATTAATGATAGGTATGACTGCTGGAATGGCTGCTGCTGCTAGTTATCCAGCACCTTTTGTTGTTGGAGGAAGTGCAGACGTAGCAGTTGTTTATGGTACTGGTTCAGGAGTTTCTGTTCTTGACGCTGTAGAAGCAGGTAATTTGCAAAGCAACTTACAATCTTTTATGGGTTCTGGAACAAGTGGATCAACCACATCAACAAGTGGTGAAACAATAGCTTTAGATACAAGTAATACAAGAATCTATATGAACACATCATTAAACACAGCTAAAGCATCAATAACAAAAACAGATTTACCAACAGTACTTGCTCAGTCAACATTCTCAGGTAATGTTGATGCAAAAATAACTCAACAAATTGATTTATTTGCAGGAGCACCTGGTACAAGTCAAACAGCTGTAAATACAGGAAGAGTTGTTTTCGCAAAACAACCTAAATCAAATGTTGATCCGGTTATAGGACTTACTATAGGTACAGCTGTTGGAGCTAATCAATTATACAATGCAACTGCAACTTTCAAAGCTGTGGCTTTTAACAATACAGATTCAGAAGGAGAAACAATAACTCTTTTTGGACAAGATTATGTTGTAAGCACAGCCACATCTGATACTGATTTAGTGCTTTTCTCATCAGCACAAGAAGTAACTTTAACAAAAACAGGAAGTGAAACACCTTCAGTTACTGTGACAGTTGCTGGAACAGATTACACTGTTGAATTACTTAATGGAGATTCAACAACTGCAACAATTTCAGTTGATGGAACAAGCAAATCTATAACAGAAGGTACTTCAAAAAAACTTGGAGCTATTGATGTTGCTGTTAAAACAGTTACATCATCTACTGCAGCAGGAATTACAGCTACATTACTTGTTGGTTCTGAAAAACTAACTTTCACACATGGAGCTACAGTTACAAAAGGTTCTGATGATGATCCTATTGATGGAACAAGAGCATATCTTACAGGAGCTACAAGAACTGGTGCAACTACAGCATTAACAGTTGCTGTTTTCAGACCTAGTTCAAGTTTTGACGCTATAGTAGTAGGAGAATCATTTGTAGACCCTGTATTTGGCAGTTTTAAAATTGATTTTAGTGGAATGAATATTCCTCTTGATGATACAACAAGAGATACCATTAGTGTATTGAATTCAGGAGATGATACAATGACTTTGTCTTTTGTAGATATGGATGGAAATGCAGTTACACAAGACTTTGCTCAGAATCAAAGTAGTCAATGGAAATTAGGAGATGATTCAAATAATACTATCTATACTATAGAAATGGCAAATGCTAGTGAAGATGAATATTTAGTTATTGGTAATGAAGACTATGGACATATAATACAAGTAACAGATCTTTTCAATAGTAGTGGAGGAGACCATACAAAGCATAGAGCTAAATTCCAAGATCAAGCAAGTGGTACTTTATATGAAACTACATTTACATCAGATACAACAGGTACTGTTATTATTGATGGTAAAACATATACTGTTACATTCAATGATGCTTCAGGTGGAACACACAGAGTTCAATTAAAGTACCCAACAAGTGATTCTACAGCCACTACTGGAAGAGTAATATATCCTACAGTTGAAACTCAAAGAGGAGCTAAAGTTTCACTTTATGAGCCATTAATCCTTAACTTGACTGCATTAGATGGAAGCACTTTTTCAAAAACAGGTACATTACATCTACCAGATGGAGATGGATATACAAATGTTGCTTTATCTTATAATTCAAGAACAGGAGGTGCTAATGATGGATATGGTTCTTTGTGGACTATTGGTGGAACTTTTGTTAATTTATCTGCAGCTACAGCTTCTGATAACTATACAACTGTAACCATTGGACAAGTAACATATAACTTCACAGGTACATTGATACGTAATCAAACTAAAGTGTATATAACAAATCTTGAGGACAATACAGCAAATATTGACAATCCAGGAGTGTTAATTTTTCAAGAACAAGATAATAAGAATAACTATGAAGCATTATTTGTTGACTTAGAAGATGATCCTGAAGGAACTACAAATGGTGTAGGTCTTGAGGATGTCTATTTTTCAACACCATATGGACACTGGGCTGCAACAATGGCAAGTGATAGTAAGATAACAAAAGACCTTGATTGGTATGGAGTTCTTACAACAAAAGATGCAACTGACTCTGATCAAACAACAGTAACAATAAGTTACCCAGATACACAAATGTATGCACAATTATACATGGGTGAAGTCGGTTCTGCTGTGACAGCCGGAACAAGTTCAAGTGGAGCGTCACAATTAGGAGATGTTCTTGTTAAAGATACTGAAATCAGTTCTGTGAGTTCAAAAAACTTGATTGTTGTTGGTGGAAGTTGTATAAATTCAGTTGCTGCTAATGTATTAGGAAGTGCTTATTGTGGTTCAAGCTTTACAGATGCAACAGGTGTTGGTTCAGGAGAATTCCTGATCGAAAGTATTGGAGATAAATACACAACAGGCAAAGTAGCATTAGTTGTTGCAGGATATGATTCTGCAGACACTGTAAATGCTGCTAAATACCTAAGAACGCAAACAGTTGATACAACAGTTGGTAAGAAATACAAAGGAACAACTTCAACAAGTGCAGAATTAGTTGTAGCATAAAGTTAAAATTTAATTTTTTTTCTTTTTCTTTTTTTTAATACCTTACTGGTAAGTCTGTAAATTTAAATAACAATAACCTTTTATATTCATATAACAAAATTATTTTATGAGAAGAATAAACTCTAAATATCAAGAAGATAAAAAAAGAAAGAGAAATCAATTAATATTGGGATTAACATTAATTTTTGTTATGTTTTTTAGTGTTATTGGATATTCATTTCAAGGTATAGTAAGTAATGATGAAACTATTGAAAAATTTAATTACAATGATTTTGAATTCACAGAACAAAATGGATTTTGGATTTTAAACAAAAACAATATTAACTTTATTTTTAGATATAATCCAAATGAAGTTCCTGAAATAAATTCTGAATTGAAAAATATAAATAATTATAATGGAAAACCTCTTTATATTTTTTCAGAAAGTATTGAAGCAGAATCAGAAATTTATACAAATTTATTTCAGTCAGCTGAAAGAATTCAAAATGCATGTTTAGAAGAATGTGATGAAAACTTACCAATTAAGACATGTGAAGATAATTTTATAATAATAAAAGAAGGTAATAAAAAAATAGTTCAAGATAATAATTGTGTTTTTATTACTGGAAAAATAGAAGATTTAACAAAATTATCTGATGAATTCTTGTTTAAAATACTTGAAATTAAAAGTTAATTTTAAAAACAAAAATAAATTTAAATAAAAATGGTAAAAAAGAAAGCTAAGAAAAAAATTACAACCTCAAAAAAAAGAAGATTTTATGAAATTTTTAAGATAAAGAAAAAAGGTAAAGAGAAAACAATAAAAATTGAAGGTTCTGAAAATATCAAAGAAAAACCAGCAAAAGAACAAATCAAAAAAGAAAATAAAATATTAAGAAATATTTTTATCTTAATTGGAATTATAGCTGTCTTATTTTTATTAGGTTATTTAGCTATTAATAATATAAGAAATTTTGAATATCAAGGAATTAATTTTGAAATTGTAAAATTTTGTGATGTTGAACCTTGTTTAATATTATATCAAACTTCTATCCCAGTAATTTACAATGGAGAGAAAGCAGATTATAATTTTTACTTAAGAAATGACCCTAGAGATTTGGAAAAAATTGAATTAGATGGAAATATTAATTTATTGCCTACAATGATAATAGATTCAGATAGTGATTTTAACTGCAATGGCAATGGGATAATTGCTATGGCAAATTTTGTAAAACTTTATGAAATAATAGGAACAGAAGTCATAAAAAACGAAGAATTAGATTGCAGTTTAGGAAATGAATATATTCATTTAGAAATTCAAGAGGGAAATAAAACAAAAATTATACAACCGATTCCATCATGTTATGTTTTAATGGTAAATAATTGTGAAATTTTAGAAGTTACAGAAAAATTTATGGTTGAGACTTTTGTGAAAGTGAATAAGGACTTAATATAAAATGGATTTAAAACTAATATATGCTTTAATTCTTACAATAATGCCTGTAACAGAATTAAGAGTTGGACTTCCAATAGCAATAACTTATGCAATAGAAAAAAATATTTCAGTATTTCTTATTTTTTCCATAGTTGTTTTATTAAATATTCTTGTAATATTTTTTATTTTTTATTTTCTGGATAATATTCACAAGATTTTTATGAATATTAAAATCTACAGAAAGATTTTTGACAAATTTTTGGAAAAATTCCGAAAGAAAGTTGACAAATTTGAAAGAAAGTATGAATCTCTTGGTTTTTTAGCTTTAGTGTTGTTTGTTGCTATACCTTTACCTGCAACAGGAGCATGGACAGGATGTCTTGTTTCTTGGTTATTAGATTTGGACAGAAAGAAAAGTATTTTAGCAATAGCTCTTGGAGTAATTATTGCAGGTCTTTTAATATTACTTGGAACTCTTGGAATTATCAATCTATTTTTTTAAAAAAGATTTTTTATAAAGAAATTTTAAATCAGAATAAAAAGGTATTTCTTTTATCTTGAAAATTTTTACCTCTGCAAACCAAATTCCAACAACAAAAATAATACTCATAAAATACCAAAATAATTCATGAGCTATATCAAAAAAAGAATATCCTGAATAAGCAACAAAACTTAACAAAACAATTCTTAAAATATTTATTATTAATAATGATGAGAATGCAAAAGTTATCATTTTAATTCTTTTTGAAACTTTTATTTTAGGTATTGACAAATTAAGAACTAATAATAAATAATAGGCTGATCCAGCTATGCATGCTCTTATTAATTCTATTGCAAAATTTTTATTTAAAATAATAATATTTCCAAGTAAAGAAGTGTCAAAAAATAAACTAAGAAGAAAATAAACAGGATAAAGAGTTAAAGGAATAAAAATAAAATAAAAAATCCAAAGATTTGGCAAGGCAACTAAAATAAGAATAGAATATCTAATAAAAATATCAAAAAAATTTCTTGAATCTTTTTTCATAAAAGTTAGAAAGAAATTGTTGATTTAAAGGTTTGTTTTAAGAAAGATTAACAATAAGCACACCTAGGAGGATTATCTTCTACAGAATCCTTATTTCTTTCTAATTTTCTTTTTACTCTAAATTTAACATCAGCTAAACATTCAAAATAACTTCCACCATAAATAAATGGACAAGAAACCCTTGATTTTCCATCTCTATAAGTCTCTCTAGTAATTGTAACTGCATTATCTCTAGAAAGAGCCTGTGTTCCATAATCATCTTTAAGTCCTCTACAAGAAAAACTTTTTGAAGAAAATAAATTTTTAGATAAATCTTTTTTCTTTGTCATTTTATTTCCTCATAATTTATTCTGTTTGTTTTAAAGATTTCCAACCTTCTGCATAAACACATTTATTCCCTTTGCCACCTGCACTAGGAAGATCATAAAGTAAACAATCCCCATAACATAAACGGCCATCATTTGAAACATCTGAATCACCAGTCACATTATCATCTCCAGTAAAAAAGTAAGGACACATTATCTTTTTAGGTTCACAAAACCTTAATTCTTCTACATCAATAGGTTTTTTTTCTTTTGTGTATCTTCTTTCTCTACTTCCAAAAAAAATAAGAACATCCCCTCTCTCCTTAGATCCAGAAGGACCACTAAACTTTTGAGAAATTATCGGACAAGAAATTTTTTCCATAGTTGCCATTTTACTTTCTCATAAGTCTTACAACTACAAAAACTATAGCTAATATAAGAACTACATTAAACAATCCTAATCCCCACAAGTACAAATTATTGCTTCCAATAACTCCTCCTGTCAAAGATCCAAAAACAGATGATTTCTCAATTGAAACAGAAACAGGTTGATTTACAACTACTTCATTTCCTGAAACAACTTCAATATTAAATAATTCTTCTCCTGAAGCATCACTTTTTACATTAAAAGCCACTGAAACTTCTTTTGATTCACCTGAACCTAATGTAAATGTTCCTGGAGAAACATCTGCTGAAGATGCCCATCCTGAATATCCTGCTGCATTTAAAACATAACTAGCTGAACTATCCCCTGTATTTGTTATTGTAGCTTTAACAACTAAATCTTCTCCTGCTTCTCCACCAGATTCTAAAGTCGCAGAAACTACTGCTTTTTGTGAAGTAGTTGAACCAGCACAATTTCCTTGCACTTTAAGCAAGGCATCAAAAGTATCTTTTGAAACTTCATCATAAACTTCATCATCTTCATCATAATCATAAAAAATTTCCATAACTAAAGTATATTGTTTTTCTTCTGCATTTGAAGGAACATCAATATTAAATGATACTTCTGTTTTTTCACCTTCATCTAAATCACCTCTAACTATCTCTTCTAAATTAAGGCCTAATTCATTATTAACAAGATTAACTTTAATTTGGTCTAAAAAATCCTTAT
>CEPX01038127.1_pt1 | contig 27356 bp, 22 predicted proteins | sample 361361 | NCBI WGS metagenome assembly CEPX01 (sample SAMEA2619974, study PRJEB7988) | marine metagenome | biome: marine biome (ENVO:00000447); feature: mesopelagic zone (ENVO:00000213) & marine oxygen minimum zone (ENVO:01000065); material: "saline water (ENVO:00002010), including plankton...
TGTTGGGGGTGGATTTTATCTTCGCTCTTTACCGTTTAAAATAGTAAAAGACTCATTTCATAATTACGCAAAACAAGAAATTCCTGGCGTGTTTTATATTCACTCATGGGAGTTAACTCCCGAATATATGCCAAAAATTAAGATGCCTAAACAAGAATCCTTCATAACATATCATAATTTAGGAAAAGCATTCTCAAGAATGGAAAATCTTCTTGAAAAGTTTCAATTTACATCATTCTCAAACTTCATGGAAAATATGAACAAGGATTTTAAATATATTATATAGATATGCTGCAAAAAACTGATTACTCACTTAGTACAAGAACAAAAATTTTAATTCTTTTAGGTGTTGCTTTTTTTGCAATTCACACCTTTGTATTTGTCAGTAATTATGCGATGAATTTACCCCATGGTGATGATTTTCATTACATGAGATTTTCTTATGAATTATCTAGGTACGGTGATTTTCCCATAGATGAATTTCTCTTACCTTCGGGTGATAACCATCTATCTTTTTCAATAAAATTAATTACATTACCGAATTTAATTCTTAATTCATTTGATCTAATCAATCTGTATTATTTACAATGGATTTTAATGTCATTAACACTATTTTTTATTTATCTTACAATAAAAAATACCAACAAACAATTACTATGGACAATAATTCCAATCTCTGCATCTATCTATTGTCCAATTTTTATTAATGGTTATTGGGTATTTGCTACAAATATCTGGTTATTCCCTGCATTGTGTATATCGATAATAGTCTATTTATTCTCGAGGCAAAAAATTTCTTGGCCGATTTTTTCAATTGGTATTTCATTAGCATTATTTTCTACTTTTTTTAATTTAATTGGTACCGTTGTTTGGGTAACCGGATTATATTTTCTTCATAAAAATTCTAGTAATCAATTCTCCAACATCAAATTCATTTTTCCTTGGATTGCTGGAATTATATTTTCTGTATTTATGATTATAACATTTACAGGAACCTCCGAACAAGTATCTTTTAATAGATTATTTTCACTTGACGCTTTAGCATTTTTTTCTACATACCTTTCAACATCTTATAGATTTGGAATTGATAATATTATTTTAAGTCAAATCGTTGGATACGCTACAATTATTATTGTATGCTATTTGTTATACCACTTTAAATTAAAAAACAATCTCAATTCTAACACTTTTCCTTGGTTTTTATTAATTTTAATTAGTGTTGTTGCTGGTGTTGTAATAACATTAGGAAGAGTTGATCTTGGTCACGATGGTACTCAATCATTTTACAAAACATTATCCTCTTTTTCTCAAATAGGAATTATAGTCTTAATTTCTATTATAATGAAAAATCTGAATAAAAATAAATTAAAAACTAATTTTTATAAATTCAAAATTGGGTTATTGTTAAGTGTAATTATTTTACAAATGATATTTTTGATTCCTTCCTATTATGCTGGTTGGGAAAAAGCTGAACATTATTATCAACAAAAACAATCAGTACTTCAATGTTTTTCATTATCTCATGGAAATGAATGTTTGAATAGTTTTGCACCTGGGTTAACACCACCATTTGAATACAAGGTATTGCATATTCTAAATTATTGGTTGGAAAACAGATATAGTTTCTTTGCTGATGATGACTTCAATAAATCAAATACTATTGATATGTTTAATTTCAACAATTTTTTGAATTCATCTCCAACAATAATTCCTACCTTGGGTAAAATTGAAAAGTTTAATGATCAAAGTATTGTGGATCAAAAAATAAATATTGAAAGCGAATTTATAAAATTAGAAGGCTGGATTTTAGACAGCGAGCCAAACACTCTTGACAGTATATATCTAATGATTGACAGTAAACCATTTCTCAAATATGACGATCTCTATGAAATAGATATTCAAAATAGGTCTGACATGTTAATTAATGAAAACACAGCAAGTGGTTGGACAATCACTTTCTTGGCTGGTTATATAGATGATAATTGTCACACCATATCTATTCTGGGCAAAAGTGACAATTCATTATTTGAATTAGACCAAGATATCCTAATTTGTAAAAAATAATTTTTTTATTAAATTTTTACTCCGTAAGACTAATTCTATTATTCAAAAATAACAAAATTTTACTTAGTAACACTTAACCGATGATGGTCTCTTATTTGTAAATTAAATGATTTCTAGTAATCTAAAGAAGATACTAATCGTAGGCATATCTGTCATTGGGTTATATTCAATTTTCTTATCTTTTTCTGATCTGAATTTAATTTCTAATCAATTAGCGAATTTTAAAATTGAATTCCTTCTTCCTATCTTAATTCTTGTTACAATAAGCTGGTTCATTTTATTCGCTCGTTGGCAAATACTATTAAAAAATTCTAACATTATCATACCACTTAAAAGCAGTTTTGCAATATTTATTTCAGGTTTTTCGTTACAATTTATTCCAGGCGAAGCTGGAGAATTTCTAAAAGTACAATTACTGAAAAATAAATTTAACATTACTCGCTCTAAAACTAGTCCAATAATCATTACTGAAATGCTTTATAATGCAATTGGTTTAGTTGCATTATCTATAACAAGTATCTGGTTTTTTGAATTTACTATCTATATCTTTGTAGTTTTTAGCATACTTTTAGTTCTATTATTTTACCTAATTAACAACAAAAAATATTTTTTAAAAGTAATTAACAAATTTTTAAAAATTAGATTTTTTAAAAAATATGCAGAAGCAACGTCTGAATCGCTTGAAATAATACAAAATTTGACTAAAGGCAAAGTTTTGCTCTATAGTGTAATACTTTCCATATTTTTTTGGTTTGTAGAATGTATTGCAATTCACTTATTATTATCATCATTTGGAATAGATACTATCGAGTTATTGGATTTAATTCCAATGTATGCCGGCTCAATTATTTTAGGTGTTGTATCATTTCTGCCATTCGGTTTGGGAGTTTTCGAGGGCAGTCTGGCTGGTTTTTTGAGTTTGCACGGAATTCATATCTCTATCTCATTAACTATAGTTATTCTTGCTAGAATAATTACAAGATGGTATAGTGTTTTTGTTGGTCTAGTTGTTCTTAAAATCACCCGTGGTTTGTCTGCACATTCTAATGAAAATGAATAGAATAATATAAATAAAAATTCGGTAGCTTTTTGTCATCATGTCTGATAAATTGTTTAGTGTTAATGACTGTGATAATTTTACTAACAAGGAAGTTAGAGAGTTATACAAAAAACATGTCAATCCAGCAATTGAGCATCTATTAGGAGCCTTTCATTTGGGTGAAGAATTAATAGATCATGCAGAAGGAGTTTGGATTTATACAAAGAACAATGAAAAAATATTAGATGTTACGGGAGGCATAGGCGTTTTAAGCCATGGGCATAATCATCCTAGAATATTAAATTCAAGATTGAATTTTCAAAAGCAAAAAAGAATGGAAGTTCATAAAACTATCTTTTCTCCTTATGTTGCCGCACTTAGCCACAATATAGCAGAATTGTTACCTGATGATTTAGACTATTCATTTTTTTGTAATTCTGGTGCTGAAGCAGTTGAAGGTGCAATTAAATTAGCATACAAATACCATGAGGGAAAAAGAAAGGTAATTCTCCATTCAGACATTTCATTTCATGGAAAGTTATTAGGCTCTGGTACAATAACCGCCTCACAAGAAGTACATTACAAGTTTCCACGTATTTCAAATACTGCACAGTTTGAATTTAACAATTTAGATTCCATTATTAAAAAAATTAATGAATATCAAAATGAATCTGGAGAATCCGATATATATGCAATAATTATCGAGCCTTTCTCCGCGAGCTATCTACGTGGATGTGATGCAGAATTTTTAAAACGGGTAGAAAAAATCTGTAATGAAAACGATATTGTTTTAATTTTTGACGAAGTTTATACTGGTTGGTATAAAACTGGAAATCTTTTTAATTTTTTGGATAGTGGTGTTATTCCTGATATATTAACCACCTCAAAATCTTTAGGTGGTGGGAAGGCATCAATTTCTGCATATGTGTCACGTGGTTCAATACTAAAAAAGGCATATGGCAGTATTAAGGATGCAACACTTCACACTACAACTTACAATGGTTTTGGCGAAGAGTGCGTGACAGCAATTGAAGCCATCAACATCACGCAGGAAGAAAATTTTCACGATAAAAGTCTAAAAATAGAAAAAATCGTGAATGAACGTTGTAAGAAATTAATGAGTAAGTTTGGAAACCAAGTAAATGAATGTAAGGGTAAGGGATCTTTACATGGAATTTTTCTTAAAACTGATACTGGGTTTGGAAAAATGTTGAGTTTACTTCCACTTAATTTAACAAAGGATAAAAAATTCCTACCAAAATTGATGGCTGCTGCCATATCTGATTGGTTGTTTAAAAATTTCAAAATTTACGTTCTCTTTTCAACTACGGAAAAAGTTGCATTGTTATTTGCACCATCCTTGATAATAGATGAAAAAGAAATCCATTATTTTTTTGATAGTCTTGAAAGTGCATTTGAAAAAGGCGTCTGGAAAATCGTAGCTAAATTTTCATCAAAACAGTTTTCACAAAATATTACTTTTGATTAAAAAGATTAAATTGAACAAATTCAGGCGTGAAAAATTCACTTGTTTTAATTTAACTAAATCTGTAAATACTCTTACTGCATCTCCTCAAAATTTAGCCGAGTTGCAGGAATATTTAGAAATTGCGAAAAAACAAAATTTAAAGATTACAATTAAAGCTGCTGGCAATAGCTATAGCGATGTATTTCTAACTTCTAATCAGCTGATAATTGATATTTCCAATCTTGATTCAATAAAATCATTTGATTCTGAAAATGGATTCGTGGTTGTCGAACCTGGGGTTAGAATTGGTAATTTATTGAAAATTATAATGCCAAAAAATTGGGGGTTAGTTGGTTTATCTGGCTCTGTTACTGATCTTGTCAGTGGTATGCTTTCTAGTAATACACATGGAAAGGATACTTGGAAAAATGGAAATTTTAGCAAAAACGTTGCATCATTCAAACTTCTGTTAGCTAATGGAAAAATAGAAGAAGTCAGTAGACAGAAAAATATCAATTTATTCAATGGTGTTATAGGCGGTTTGGGGTTTCTAGGAATAGTTGTTGAAGTAACTCTTAAACTAAATCCTATAAAATCATTCATGGTTAAATCTTCAACAAAAAGAATCTACAATTTTGATGATCTGATTGAACATTTTTATACGTTAGAAAAATCTGGAAGTGACTTTTCATATGCATTACTTGATGCCTTCTCTTCAGTTGAATCGTTGGGAAAAGGAATTTGTGAATCATCAATGTATATTGATGCACCAAAATGTTCTGATGCTGAATTTGAAGAATTCCTTTCCCCTAAAAGAAAAATTGGTTTTTTAAAACCAGAAACTTTTTGGTCTGCTGTACGGCCGTTTTGGGGAAATACTGCTTGCAGTTTAGTAAATAAATTAAGATTTTTTCATTCTCAAAACGATTTCGTAAAATATTCCATTAAACCTTTCCCAAAATATTATTATGGTTATTCTGTTTTACCAAAATTTCATTTGTTATACGCACCATCAGGATTTTTTGAATTACAAAGTCTCTTCCCAAGAGAGAATGCTATCACTGCTTTTATCGAACTTCTATCAATTAGCAATCAATTCAAAAGCGAACCTTGGATTTGTATGATAAAAAGACATAAGCCTGATCCATCATACCTAACATTCTCAGGTGATGGACTATCAATTGCAATGAATTTTTCTCTAAAACATCTAGACTCTAACCTCAGAGAAAAATATTGCACCAAACTTTTTGAAACCATCATAAAATTTAATGGAAAAATTTACATCTCAAAGCATGCAATTATTCCAAAATCAATATTTCAAAAAATGTACCCAGATTATAAGAAAATTATTAATTTAAAAAATGAATATGATCCAGATTGTTTATTTTCTTCTGAGGCAACTCAAAGATTATTACAAATTTAAAATATTATAGTGGTCCAGAAATTATAACCTTCAACCACATTTTTCGGTTCTTATAGTAGTATTAGTTGTCGGTTTAATTTCCTATAATTTGTATCTTCAGATGTAGTGTATCCAGTAATCATTTTAATTTAAACTGTTAAAATTAACCAAAGAAAATTCAACCCAACTCGAATAGTTTTTCCAGTACTAACACCTGTGATTTTTGACTTACCAATTCTTCTTTTGAATGTTACAGGAATTTCAATTATTTTAAGATCATTTTCCACTCCTGTCATTGTAAGATATAGTCCTATTCCAACACCGCCTATTGGTTTGTCACTTCCTTGATGAGTTAGTTTTTCAACAATCTTTTCTAGCGAATCACGTTTCATTAGTCTGTAAACACATCCCACGTCTGTAAGATTAACAATACCCATATGTTTAAGACTAAGATATTTTATTTGAATTAACTTTGCAAGAAAGAAATTTGCCCAAACATAAAAACCACTATTTTGATTACCTTTTTCAGAAATTACTTGGTTCTGGCGAGATCCAATTACCATGTCACAGTTATTCAAATATGGATACATCTTTTCTAAATCATATGCATTAAAAGTTCCATCTGCCTCAGTTGCTCCAATAATATTTGCATCAGTCTTTAATGCTTCATTAAGTCCCATAACCAAAGAATGAGAATATCCCCTGTTTTCATTCTTTTTTATTACTTTAGCACCATTTTTTTCTGCAATCTTTACTGTCTGATCTTTGCTATTGTTATCAATTACAATTACGCTTTGAACAAATTTTTGATTTAAAAAATCCTTAACTACTTTTTCAATTGAAAGCTCTTCATTGTATGTAGGAATTATCATGCAAATTTTTGGCTGATCAATTTGCTTGTATTGCAAATAATGTAAACTAGAATCAGTTTTGTAACTTTTCCTTTTAACTAAATAGGCTAATAAGGAAACCAACCATATTGCATCCGCCAGAATAATCCATCTTAAGTATATTGAATAATATACATTTTCAGCCAGAGTCTGGCCAGTTACTATGGACTCGATACCACTTATGATAAACATGTAGATATTTACTATAACCCATGAAATATTTACAACAAGTAAAGCTAGAAACGAAATTGACAAACCAAAGAAAAATACTTTCATAACACTCTGATTTTTCATTAGAATAAATTATTTATTACTAAATTACCAAAAAGCCATGAAAGCCGTGATATTAGCTGGTGGCTATGGTACAAGAATTTCAGAAGAATCACACCTAAAACCCAAACCTATGATAGAAATTGGAGGAAAACCAATAATTTGGCATATTATGAAGATCTATGCTACATATGGAATTAATGATTTCATAATTTGTTGCGGCTATAAAGGCGAAATAATAAAAAAATATTTTGAATCATTTGATTCTGAACCGTGGAATGTAGAATTAATTGACACTGGATTAGATACAATGACTGGAGGAAGAATAAAAAGAATACAAAACCATATTGATGAAACTTTTTGTTTAACCTATGGTGATGGAGTAAGTGATGTTAATATTCGTGATTTAATTGCATTTCATAATTCTAAAAAGTCATTAGCTACACTCACTGCAATCCATCCTCCTGAAAGATTTGGTGTTTTGAGTATTTCTGATGAATATGTAACTGAGTTCCATGAGAAACATAGGGGTGAATCTTCATGGATTAATGGAGGATTTTTTGTATTTGAGCCAAAAATTTTTGATTATTTATTAGATGGTGATTCAACCATACTTGAAAAAAATCCACTAGAAACTTTAGTACAAGAACGAAATTTAACGGCATTCAAACATAACGGATTTTGGTATCCAATGGACACATTAAGAGATAAAAATTATTTAGAAAATTTATGGCTTCATAACAAAGCGAAATGGAAAATTTGGTAGTATTTTTATTATTTGTTATTCTGAATATCCGATTTTAAAATAAGTTCCAACATCAAATTTTTCTTTTTCTAAAAACCCTCTACCATCAATTATTATTGGATTATTCATAAATTGTTTTAATAATTTTGAATCCAAATATTTGAATTTCTCCCATTTTGTAAATACCATAACTATATCTGAATTTTTTAATGTATCTTCTAAATTATAACACACATTACATCTACTTGGTAATTTCATCATCATATCTGGTTTTGATTTTAAAATTGGATCAAAAGCAAAAACTTTTGCATCTTTTTTTAATAATATGTTTATTGCATCTAGTGCTGGTGATGATCTTAAATCATCGGTATCTGGTTTGAAGGTTAAACCCAAAATTGAAACTTTTTTATTTTTTAATGTGGATAAAATGGATTCTGCCAACAGAATCATCTTATTTGGCCGTTCTGCGTTGATATCTAAAATTGCTTTCAGAAGAGGTGTATTGACACTATTTTTATTAGAATAATCTAATAACGCTTGTACATCTTTAGGAAAACAACTACCTCCAAATCCACATCCTGGAATTAAATATGATTCTAAACTTGGAATAATTTTCTCCTTGTTAATTTTTGATGTTATTCTTTTATCTGAAATTAATGCTTTCAAAATCTTATACGGATCTACTCCTGGGATTTTTTCTGAAATATTTGCAATTTCATTAGAAAACGAAATCAGCATGGAAAAAAATGCATTATTTGTATATTTTATTAATTCAGATGATTCCAAATTCGTCTCAATAAACTCACATTTGTCTTTAAAATCTGAAAATATTTCTTTAACAAATAATTTTGTATCGTTATCCAAACTTCCAATAACTATTTTATCTGGATTCATAAAATCATCTAATGCATTACCCTCTCGTAAGAATTCTGGAACAACAGCCAACCCAAATCCGAATTTAGATAATTCTTGATTCAATATTGGCAAAATAACATTTTTTGATGTATTTGGAATTATTGTGCTTCTAATAATTATCTTATAGTTTTTTTTCTGATTATCTTTGATTGATTCTGTAATTGCTTTTACTGAATTAATTATTTGAGTTAGATCTATTGAATTATTTTTTGTGGGTGTTCCAACACAGATAAAACACCCATCAGTTTCACTAACAAGTTTGTTTACATCATTTTGTGGAATTAAATAGTCTGTAGAAACCACTTTTTCTAAAATTTTTTCCAATCCTTTCTCAAAAAATGGTAAATTTTTCTTTCTAATTTGTTCTAGTTTTCCTTTATCCACATCAAAAATACTAATTTTATGTTTTAATGATGCTAGACAAATCCCAGTTGTTAATCCAACATAACCTGCTCCAACAACACCGATTTTCAAGACAGATTACTCCTATACCATTTGTAAACTCGTTTTAATCCTTCTTCTAGATCTATTTTTGGGATATAATTTACAGATTTTTTAATTAAAGAAAGATCCGGACATCTTCTTTGAGGATTATCTTTAGTATAATTTGGATCATCACTTTCAATTATTTTAATTGATATTGGTTTTGCTACAATTTTTTTAATTGTGTCTGCGACATTTTTTACACTTACCTCTTCATCATTTCCAACATTACAAATGATTCCATCATGTTTTGAAAGTAATAATTTAAAAAAGCCACCAATAGCATCACTAACATAGCAGAAACTTCTTGTTGGACTACCATCACTATGAATAATTATTTGAGATTTATTGATAGCGTTATTCATAAAATCAGGAATAATTCTTCCATCATCTAGATTAAGGTATGGACCATACACGTTAAATGGTCTTGCAATTTTAATAGGAATTTTATATTGTTGAAAATATAAAATTGAAATTGTTTCCGCTAGTCTTTTTGATTCATCATAACATGCTCGTGGACCCGTGCATGATACCTTTCCTACATATGATTCAGGAGTTGGAAAAACATCTGGATCACCATAAATCTCACTACTACTAAGAAGTAACATGCTTCTTACTTTTTTCTCTTTTGCTATTTCTAACAAATTTTTTGTGCCTTGATAATTGACATCTACTGTTTTAATTGGGAATTTTCTATATGTTGGTGGTGATGCAATACTTGCAGCATGTATAATGTAGTCTATGCTATCACCAATTTCAAAACGCTTGGAAATATCTTGTTCTAAAAATTCAATATTCTGATTTACACCACCTTTCTTATCTTTTGATGTGATTAAACTATCTAATACAATAATTTTCATTGGTTTAGATAACGTTTCATTAATTTTTGTTAGTACACTCGTAAAATAAGTCCCAAGAAAACCTTTTCCACCTGCAATTAAAACAGTCTTACCTTCCAATTCATCATAAAATTCTTCCAATTCATTTGTAATTGATTTAATGTCTTCTAAGAAAACATCCTCTGAATTATTACTCATTATGATACTTTTGTAATCAGCAATAAATTCTATTTCCTATAATCTAATAGTATTTTTTATATCCTGACTAAAATCAGGAAATTTGTGTATCCTGATCATCATATGGTAAAAAATGGTCACTTGACTAATTGTCAAATATGTAATTCAAGTAAAATGCATTTAATACTTGATCTGGGCAATCAACCTCTTTGTGATTCGTTATTAACTAAGGAAACGCTAAACAATCCTGAACCAACATTTCCTCTTAGAATGTTATGGTGTGAAGAATGTTCTTTAGCACAACTTGATTATTGTGTTGATGGAAATGAGGTTTATCACCCGGATTATCCATATAGAACCGGCATTACAAAAGAATTAGTTGAATATTTGATTAGTATGAGTGATTCACTTATTCAAAAATATAATCTTAATCAAAATGATTTAGTTGTAGATTTAGGATCTAATGATGGAACTCTTTTATCAGGATTTAAAGAGCATGGGATAAAAATTATTGGAGTTGAACCAACAAATATTGCAAAAATTGCAAACAAAAAAAACATTGAAACCGTTCAAGAATTTTTTACTTTAGATGTAGCTAAAAATATTAAAACTAAAAGTGGCGAAGCGTCCCTAATATTAGCAACTAACATGTTTGCGCATATGGCAACAATCGGAGAAGTTATCTCTGGAATTGAGTCTCTTCTAAAACCTAATGGTGTTTTTGTATTTGAAAATCATTATCTATTGGATGTGGTACGTGGAGGACAGTTTGATACAATTTATCACGAACACTTACGTACTTATTCTTTGAAATCTTTAATTAAATTATTTAGTTATTATGATTTTACCGTTACCGATGTTGAACGAGGAACTAGATATGGTGGAAACATACGTGTCCATGTAACAAAAGGTAAAAACAAAAACGTGTCAAAAAACGTGGAATCATTGTTAAAACTTGAAGAAGAATTCGGTTTGTATGAATTAGATACTTATAGAAAATTTGCAGTAAGAGTAAAAACAGCTAAAAAAGATTTTATGAATTTCTTATTTGACATGAAAAAAGAAGGCAAGACTGTTGTCGGGAATTCGTGTCCTGGACGTAGTGTGACATTATTGAATTATTATGGAGTTGATTCTGATTTATTACCCTATATCGCAGAACAACCAACTTCATTGAAACTTGATATGTATCTTCCTGGAAAACAAATTCCCATTGTAAACAATGAGATCCTTATTCAGGAACAACCTGATTATGTAGTATTATTGGCTTGGCATTACGCCACACCAATTATGAACCAATTAAAAGAAAGAGGGTTAAAATCAAATTTCGTAATTCCTTTACCTGATCTGAAAATACTGGAGAATTAATGAATTCTAAAATTGCAATTGTCGGTTCTGGATTTGGAATGTATTGTTTACTTCCAGCTTTTAGTAGAATCAATGAATGTAAAGTTGTTAGTATTTGTGGAAAAAATTCGGAAAGAATGACTGATTTTTGTAAAAAATTTAATGTTAAACAATATACTAATTGGAAAGAAATGCTTCAAAAAGAAAAACCAAATGCGGTAGCTATAGCTGTCATTCCACGAAATCAGTATGAGATAGCAAAATATGCGTTAGAAAATGATATAGCAGTTTTTGCAGAAAAACCTTTGACAACCTCACTTGAGACTTCTATAACTCTAAATAATTTGGCAAAAAAACGAGGTTTGCCTAATATGGTGGATTTTCTTTTCACAGAAATTCCTGAATGGCTTGAAGCCAAAAAAATTATTGAATCAGGAAGTTTAGGAGAAATACTTGACATTGATGTTAATTGGACATTTTTGAGTTATGATTTGAAAAATAATTTGAAATCATGGAAAACTGATATTAAACAAGGTGGTGGTGCACTATCTTTGGTATTTTCCCATACATTACATTATTTGGAATATTTTTTAGGACCAATCAAGCATATTCAGTGTAAAATATTTTCTTCTGAAAAAAGTTTGAACGATGGAGACACTGAAATAGATATGAGATTTGTTTTTAATAAAGAATGTTTGGGTCATGCTCATCTAGATATTTCTGAATCTAATTCAAACCACACGATAACATTTCATGGAGAAAAAGGGGACATAATTTTACAAAATTCTAGCGAAAGTTTTGTAGATAATTTTGAATTAATTGTAAAAACAAACAATGAATCTCAAAAAATTAAGCCAGAAAAATCACTCAATGTTTTCGATACGGATGATGATGTAAGAATTAAAGCAATTGAGCCTATTGCAAGGAGATTTATCAATTGGTGTAATTCTGGCATTGTATCTAAACCAGATTTTCAAGATGGAACACGTGTTCAAGAACTTATTGAAGCATCTAGAAATAACTGAGTTTTATAATTCTCATTTTTTAGTATTAGTACTAAAAAATTCCATCGTTTTTTTAATTCCTTCTTCCACTGAAATTTTTGGGTTCCAACCTAGTTTTTTCAATTTTGAATTATCTACGACAAAATTTCCTACATCAACTTTTTTTGTATATTTGGGAGTTTCTGTATACTCAATATTACAATTAGAAATTTTTTGTAAAATATTGGCAAATTCCTTAAACCAAATTTTTTTACCTGATGAAATCCAATACAATTCTCCTGATTTTCCTTTTTTTAATATTGTATTTATTCCACTAATGACATCATCGACAAAAATCAAATCTCTAAAAAACGCTCCTTTATTATATACATGTAATTTTTCACCTTTGAATGCTTGATGAATCATAAAATTGACTGCATTTTTGTTTGGTATCGTCTGTTCCCGTGGACCATATGAATTTGTAATACGAAAAACATTTGTTTTAATTCCATAAAGATCATGATAAATTTTACAAAAATGTTCACTTGCTAATCTATTAGTTCCATAGATTGTAGTTGGATTACATGGAGTATTCTCATCTACAGGAAGTTTTTTTGGCTTTCCAATTACAATGAATGTGCTGCCTAGAATAAATTTACATGATAACTTTAGTTCTTTAATTTTTTCTAGCATAAATAATGTAGTTTTTGTATTTGAATCAACATCTTGAAGAGGTTCTTCGAATGATTTTGAGTGTGAAGTATTTCCAGCTAGATGAAAAATTACATCTGGTCTGAAATTTTCAATAATCTCTCCCACTTTTTTAAAATTAGTCACATCAATTTTTTTGATATCAATTTTTTTAGCTAAATGCATGAGATTGGTTTTTTTTGAAAGAGTTTTTGTTAAAATCATTATCTGATGATTTTTTTTAGATAGTGATTCTGCTAAATGGCTACCTATAAAACCAAATCCTCCTGTAATTACAATCTTCAATAATTTTAAGTATATTTGGTGAGTTAAAAGCTAACTTACAAAATGCTACTAATGTATATCTGTAACATTTTTTAGATTTCTATATGCAATCAAATATTTTTTCAAAATTAAAAATATTACTTAATTCAAGAAAAATCTTCAAAAATTGGTATATCTATCCAAAAATTTATTTCAAATTAACTAATGCCGAATCAGTGGTTTTTGAGACTGTAACCGGAATGAAAATCTGTATTAGAACAGATTCTACTGATCTTATGGCTCTTACAAATGTCTGGATGATTGATGAATACAATATTGAAGATTATGCCATTGATAATGATGATACAGTTATTGATATTGGTTCACATATTGGATTATTTTCATTATTTGTTTCTCAATTTTGTAACAAAGGAAAAATATTTTGTTATGAGCCTATAAAAGAAAATTTTGAATATTTAGATTTAAATTTAAAATTAAATAAAACAAATAATATTTTCCCATTCAATCTAGCTGTTTCATCTAATTCATCTGATTTAGATATATTTTTGAGTGAAGATCAATCTGGACATAGTATTTTTTCTAAAAATAATAAAAAAATAATTGCTAAATCAATTTCTTTAAAACAAATTTTTGATGAAAATAAAATACTTGATTGCAAATTATTAAAACTGGATTGTGAAGGTTCTGAATATCAGATTATTGATGCATTACCATTGAATTATTTTGATAGAATTGAGAATATAGTAATTGAATATCATCTAGCTGATTCAAAACCTGAACTTGGAAAAAAATTAATCATAAAAATCAAAAATGCCGGATTTAAAATAACTACAAGACCTCATCATAATGATATGGGATTTTTAATAGCTAGAAAATGACGAGTTTATTTCAAATTTTTTGGTCAAGTAAGTGATAAAAACTGAGTGAATTCTAAATAGTTTAATTCAAAATTAAAATATTATGAATATTGCATTAGTATGTCCTGCATCATTACCTGCTACTCAGTTTGGTGGAATAATGTTTCTTTGTTTAGATCTAGCAAAAGAATCTTCAAAAATTGGACATGATGTGACAATTTTTACAACTGATCTCGATTTTGCAAATAATCCTAAAACATTCAATAAAAAACTACCACGAATTGAAAAAATTGACAATTTTTTAATTAATCGTAGTCATGTGTGGTTATCGATACAATTATTCTTTGTTAGCCCTGGAATATATCGTCAACTCATCAAACATAAATCTGACATAATTCATACTATTGGAATAAGAAGCTTCCAATCTCTTATTGCAGCATATGTTGCAAAAAAGAAAAAAATTCCACTAGTTATATCTGATCAAGGTGGATTAACTACTCATCCTGAACAAACATCTAATTTTCTAAAGCGTTTTTTGTTTATACTTCAAAAACCATTTGTAAATTATATAATAAATACTGCAACAAAAATTAGTGTGCCAAACGATTATGAAAAAAATATCTTCTTAAAATTTTCTGATGAATCAAAAATCAATGTTATTAAAAATGGAATTAATCTTGATATATTAACATCAAAACAAATCAATTTCAAATCAAAATATAACATTGATAATGATTATGTACTATTTTTAGGAAGATTTAGTAAAATAAAAGGCATTGACACTTTGATAGAATCTATCAATATTATAAAATCTGACATTACTAATTTGAATATAAAATTTATTTTTATGGGTGTGGATTTTGGTTTTGAATCTGAGATGTTGAAAATGATTAAAAACTATAATTTAGAAAATGTAATAAAAATTATCAAAAATCCTCCACGTGAAGATGTAATCGCTGCATATCGTGAAAGTAAATTTTTAGTTTATCCATCACGTTGGGAATTATCTCCACTTACGCCACTTGAAGGATTTGCTTTTAAAAAAACAATAATTAGCACTACTGCACATGGAATCCCTAGTACAATTCAACATAATAAAAATTGTATTCTTGTCGAACCTGATAATCTAACGCAATTATCAAATTCAATACTGGATTTGATAAATAATGAAAAAAAATGTGACGAACTTGGAAACTCCGGTCATAATTTAGTTCTTGAACAATGTAATTCAAAAATTATGGTAAAAAATACTTTAGCCATGTATGAACAAATAATAAAAGAGAATTCTTTAAAAAAATACTAACATGAAAAATAAAAAAATGAATGTACCATTTTTTTTACCATTTATTGATAAATCTGATATTTCTGAAATTAAAAATGCGGCATTATCTACATTCCTAACAAATGGACCCAAACTTGATAAGTTTGAAAAACAATTTCAAAAATTTACAAACTCAAAATATGCAATTGGAGTTTCAAATGCAACATCTGCATTACATATTTCCCTTAAAGCATTGGAAATTAGTTCTGGTGATGAAGTAATTGTACCTGATCTAACATTTGCAGCTACAGCAAATTCTGTGCTTCAATCTGGTGCGATCCCCGTAATTGCAGATATTGATGAAGAAACTTTGAACATCTCTCCAGATTCAATAATAAAAAATCTGAGTAAAAAAACTAAGGCAATAATTCCAGTTCATTTTGCTGGTACTCCATGTAATATGGAAGAAATTGTCAAAATAGCAAAAAATCATTCCTTGAAAATTATCGAAGATTGTGCACATGGTATTGGAACTTATTTCAATAAAAAACATGTTGGAAATTTTGGTGATACTGGATGCTTTAGTTTTTACCCAACAAAAAATCTGACCACGATTGAAGGTGGTATGATTATCACTAATAATAAAAAAATTGCGACATATGCACATCTTGTTAGAAATCATGGGCTAACTAGAACTTTGATCAATAGATACTCATTTGGAAAACCATGGGAATATGATATTGAAAATATAGGTTACAATTACCGTATTGATGAACTTAGAGCCGCATTGGGTATTTCTCAATTAAAAAAAGTAAAAGCATTAAATAAAAAAAGATTGAAAATTTATCAATATTACAATGAAAAATTAAAAAATATGTCAGGTTTAATTTTACCTAACAAAAATTATTTGAATAATTCATGTCATCTTTATGTTGTTAGAATTTCTTCTGATGCAAAAATCTCTCGTGATAAATTATTTAATTATTTACAAAAAAATGGAATTGGTTCAACTGTTCATTACAAACCATTACATGAATTTACTCTTTATAAAAAATATTCAATTCATAGAGATGAATTAAGTACATCGAAAAAAATCTATAATGAAATTTTATCATTACCGTTGTATCCACAATTATCAAAATCAAAGCAGAATTATGTTATAGAACACATAAGGAAAGCTCTTATTTGAAATTTCTATCTAACTATAATTCTATTAGTATTAATTATCAGTTAGCATTATTAGCAAAAATAATTATCAAAATCGTATTAGGTAGGAAAATGGATGAATATGTACAAAAAATATAAAATGTTTAAAGGATGTTGACTATGGAAAATCTGTATATTTTACAAGGGAAAATAAATACTAAAGAAATAGAAGATGCAACTGCCGATTATATTGCATTTGATTTTATTGCCCATAATTTTTTGTTAACTAAAAAAATTCCACATAGTGTAATTGATGATCATATTGATGATGAAGAAAGAACAAATATTTTCAAATGCTGTAGTGAATATCTAAAAAAATTAGAACAACTTAGTGACACTGGAATTAATTTCCATGATGTTGATTTAGTTAGTATTGTTGACCGAAATGAATTACATGAATTTTTAATGGATATTCTACCTAAAATTAAAATTGTAACAAAATTATTGGAAGATGATATTTACAAAAAAATTTTTGTTTCCTCTGAAATTCATGAAATATTTTCAAATACTAAATTTGCATCAAAACTTGAAAAATTAAATCATGTTGAAAAAACCAACTTAACGTTTGAAAACATACAAATCCCATTAAAACTTGGAAACCAAGAAATTAAATTTTCAATAAATCGGAAAAAATACAAAACTCTAAAAGAGAATGTTGAAAAAATTTCTGGCACGTTATTTAATTTAAAAAATAATATGGAAGGGAAAAATAAAATTGTATTATTAGAATTTGATCCAGAAATCTATTTTGAATTATTAAAAGAAATTTCTTCTCGAAACTTACAACCAGTATTGATAAATTTTAGAAAAAGCTCAACGCATAGTATTTCTGCAATAAAAAATTTAAAAAAATCCAATTCTTTGGTAATTACTCCTGAAAATTTCTTAGAAAAAAATGAACTAGAAAGTATCAAACTGACAAAAACGTCTATTAAAAAAATCTTAGCAGAAATCTTAGAAAATAAACAACCATTTCAAAATTTAATTTCTAAGGAAACAAATTTTGATTTGTTACTACAAAGAAAAATTATTAATATAATTTTACAAAGATTGGATGAATATTTATATCAAATACTTATTGCTGAAAAAATAAAAAATTTGGATTGCATAAAAGGCATTATCACATTAAATTTTTCTGGTGAAACTGAAAAGATCTTTTCAAAAGTACAGGATAAAATACCTATTATTCTTCTACAACATGCATTTGCTAATTATTTAGAGCCGCTTTCTCATTTTGATATATTGGATGATTATCATCTCATACAAAATAAAATTGCTGTATGGGGCGATATTGTTAAAAATTATTTGATTAAAATTCGTAAAATTCCAGAAAACAAAATTATTGTTTCAGGCAGTCCAAAATATGACTCTTATTTTGATTGTCTATTACCTATAAGAAATAAAAAAACTGTTCTTGTTACATTAAGACCTATCATTTCTCATATGGAAGGTCCGCGAATCAAACTTTTTGAAAGATATCAAAATGTCATTCAAGAATTAATTAGAATTTTTGAAAATATCGATGATGTTGAAATATTATTTAAATTACATCCACAACAAAATCTAAGTAACGAAATTATCACTAATATGATTAAAACTAATAAAAAGTTCAAAATTCTACAATTTAATCCAATTAAGGATCTTTTGTCTAATTGCTCCCTCCATGTTAATATTGCACCTGAAAATTTTGACGCTTCAAGTGTGATATTAGAAGCAATGATCTTAAAAAAACCTACATTAAACATTCAACTACAAAAAAATGATTATGATTTTGAATTTATTAAAGATGAGGCTATAAAATCAATCACTTTCGATTCTGATATAAAAAATGCAATATTAGATTTGCTTGATAACCATAAAATAGATAAATTGATAAAAAATTCTCAAAAATACCTAAGAAAATATATGAAAAATATTGGCTCTGCTTCAAAAATACTGATTGACTCTATAGAGAATTCTGCATTATAAACAACACATTACAAAGCATCTAATTCTTTTTCTAATTGTTTATGTAATTTATTTATCCATTTTCCATCTTTTTTATACCAAACATTGCCTCTAAATTTTTCTACAGTTCTACAGAATTCATCTTTAGAAATTTGAACATAATTACAAAATTTATCGATAAAATGTTCTGCACATCTTCCATCATATTTTAAAACTAAATCTATTGCAGTTTTTCTATTAATCAAATTGTCTCTTAAATCGTAACATACATGATCCATACATTGACCAAATCCAAATTTCACAAACTTTAACATTTGATTGACATGAACAAAGTCTGAATCACACGCATTGTACGAAACGTATGTTCCTATTTCCTCTGGTTTAATATTTTGACGGTCTTGGAAACCATATTTTTTAGAAAACTTAGAATTTCCTGCCGAAGACCACTCTTGCAGATAGTATTGTAACCAAATTCCTCTTACATTATGATCTAATAACTTTTGTACATTATAATGGAAAAAATAGAGATCATTTTCAGTAATGCCATCAATGTTTAGGTATTCATCAATTCCTTTAGATAGAGTTTGTAATTGATATGCTTTTAATGCATCAGAATCTGTGCCTACACCAGTTAGGCTTGTACCCATAGTTAATCCAGGATTTTCACCCTGAATTATCAACGGAATTTTAAATTTTTCTGCAATGATATAGGTTGATGCGTACAACGGAAACTCACTGGCCTTTACAAAATTCAAATGATTAAAAAAATCATGTTTTGTGAGTTTCATCATAATTTTTGGATTTGGTCTTATTGAGATCAAATTAAACCCTAACGATTTTAAATTATCTAAATTCTTTCTTCCAAGCTCAGTAATATTTTCTGGTTGATAATTTACCAATAAACAATTAAGACCTAATTCTTCCCTAGCAGTGATAGCCTGCTTTGTACTATCTTTCCCTCCACTTACACCAATCACACAATCAAAAACTGCGTTTGCTCTTTTGGCATCATTTACAATCGTATCTAATTCTTTTTTTCTTTCAGACCAATCAATTTTTTTTTTCTCATCTTCCCATAAACACGCGCCACATATTGATTCTGCATTGAAAAAAACACCAGGTCTGGTATTTGGCTGTATACATTTACTACAAATTTTTAAATTTTCCATATATTATGTACATTATTTTTGGCATTACTTGATAATTAAGAATTTTTAGAAAATTCTACTTTGAATATATATTTAGGCAAAGAATTATCAAGTTATGAAAATTTTATCAGTTACGCTTGAAAAATGCTCTGGCTGTGCATTATTAATTGATAATGAAATTGCATTTGCTACAAGTGAAGAAAGATATAGCAGAATTAAATCAGATTCTTCTTTTCCTATGCAATCTATTTTACACGCTCTTAAATTTGCCAAAATTGAAGGAAATGATTTAGATCAAGTAATTATATGTGGTAATATGTTAAGTCTCATTCCTTCTCTTACCAATGAATATTCTACACTTGATGTCGATGAACAACTAAAATTGATGAAAGAGTATTGGTATCCAACTTTAGTAGAAAAAAAATCAATATCATTTCTAGAGTTAATAAAAAATAAAATCAATCTTGGTCAGTATCCATTTAATACTGAATTCGCAAAAGGTTTCGATTATTTTACGCTTGAAAATCCTTATACTGATGATGATGCAAAACGTGTATCCAACTTTTTTAAGACTGTTTTATCAGATTTATTAAAAATTGAGCGATCCAAAATCATTCATATGGAACATGACTGGTGTCATGCAGCTTATGCTTTTTATGGAAGCCCAATACGAGATGATAATACTCTTGTTGTCACTGCAGATGCTTGGGGTGACGATCTAAGTGGTTCGATATCAATTTTTGATAAAGAAAAAAATCAATTAAAACGAATTAAAGAATACTCTCACAAAGACTTTCAATTAGCACGAATTTATCGATATACTACACTGTATTTGCGAATGTTATCAAACGAACATGAGTACAAAGTAATGGGTTTGGCTCCTTATTACACTGGCTCAAAGCGTGAGGAAGTCGAAAAAATTTTTGATAAAATGCTCACGTTAGATGGTATTGAGTTTCATTTCAATAAAGAAATACCTGATATTTTCAATTTCTTGGAAAACAACTTGAATATGTTTAGATTTGATCATATTGCGTCTGGATTGCAAAAATTTACAGAAAAAATCCTGGTTAATTGGTTTACAAACTTGATAGATGAATATGATAGCAAATCTGTAGTTTTCTCAGGTGGAATATCGATGAATGTGAAAGCAAACATGCTAATTTCTAATATTCCAAAAATTGAAAATTTCTTTGTTTGTGGCGCTGGTACTGATGAAACATTACCTATTGGTGCATGTTATCATCATGCTGAATTAAACGGAGTTAGCCCACTTCCATTAGAAACTATGTATCTGGGTGAAAATGTGGAATATGATGAAAATGATATTAACACACTGAAAAATTATAAAATTTCAAAATATACCAACGTTGAACAAATCCTTTCTCATGTATTGGATAACAAAATCATTGCTGTATGTAGGGGTAGAATGGAAATGGGACAAAGAGCACTTGGTAATAGAAGTATCATAGCTGATCCTCGAAATACTGAAAATATTCAAAAAATTAACCAGTCGATAAAAATGAGAGATTTTTGGATGCCATTTGCACCTGTAGTATTGTTTGAAAAGCAAGAGGAATTACTAATTAATACTAAAAAAATTGATTCGCCATTCATGACTATAACATTTAATACAATTGATGGAAAAAAGAAAATTCCTGTCGGTATACATCAATCTGATCAAACGGCTAGAGCTCAAATATTGCGTAAAAACCAAAATCCTGAATTATGGGATTTGATCAATAAATTTTATGATAAAACGGGAGTGCCTGCGTTAGTGAATACGTCATTCAATCTTCACGGCAAACCCATTGTGAATAATCTTCAAGATGCATTACATGTTTTTGAAAATTCTGGCTTGGATGTACTATGGCTTGATAATCATATTATTGAGAAAATTGCTTGACAGAACCAATTATGCCAAATAATTAAATTCATTGGTTTTTGTAAAATAATATGGAGACGTCCAAAGCAAATATCTACAAAGGCTACCACGAAGTAGTTACAGATCATTTTTATAAATGGGAAAAAGCACAGTCTAAAAGATATTTTGAATATAGAAAAAAATGGGAAAATAACGCAAAAAATCTAATTGTTGAAAATTTTCCATTGCATCTAGATATAGGAATTACCAATGTTTGTAATTTAGAATGTACATTTTGCGCAAGAACAGTACTTGTAAATGAAGATAAATTTAGAGGACCAGCTCATATGGATTTTGAATTATTTAAGAAAATTATCGATGAAGCTGTTGAAATTGGTACTTTTTCAATCAACTTGAATTTATTAAATGAACCATTAACAAATCCTGAACTTGTAAAAATGATCAAATATGCAAAGGCTAGAGGCATAGTAGATGTTCATTTTCATTCCCATGGTGGGCTTTTAACTGAAAAAAAATCTATTGAATTGCTTGATTCTGGATTAGATAAACTCTTAATTTCAATTGATACACCAAATAAAGAAAAATATGAGAAGCTTCGTGTTTTGTCTAAATTTGACTCCGTAATTGAATATCTAAAAAAATTTAAAGAATTAAGAGACGAGCGGAATAATCTTGGTCCCTTAATAAAATCTAATTTTATTGAATTTCCTGAAATCACCGAAGAAGAGATGAGGCAAAACATGGAATTTGGATTAACTATATCTGATTGCGTAGGATTTCAGGAATATCTTGATCCTACTGGTACAATTGGTACAACGAAGGAATATCCACAAGGGTACAAATCGTCATTTATTTGCCAGCAGCCTTTTACGCGTTTAGCAATAGCTGAAGATGGAACTGTTTCACCCTGTTGCCTAGATCATGAGTTTGAATTATCTGTTGGCAACGTTAAAACCCAATCGTTAACGGAGCTTTGGAAAAACAAAGTGATGGAAGAGATGAGGAAAAAACAAAAGGATGGTAAATTCTTTGAAATTCCACGGTGTAGAAACTGTGAAATGGCTACCAATGGTGATGAAGGAATACCAACACAGTTTGAAAAATATGGTCCTACACTTTAATGTGATTTTTGTAATAGATTAATTATTTTTTCTTTGTTGGCGGAATCTTCATTTTCCAAACTTGTTGTGGCATTTTTCCCTCTAGATGTTTTTGATAGTCATTCTCATTTTTTATTTGTGAAATCTTTTTACATATTTCATCCAACGAGTTCAAAGTAAATTGAATATCATCTGATGAATGTGAATATGAAATAAAACTAACTCCCTGTGACATAAAAATTCCTTTCTTAACCATTTCCTGTAAAATTAATGCCTTCAAAACTAGTGATTCTTTTCCTTCTCTATCCAAACAGTCCATTTTCATTCTTATAGGATAGCCTATCAGTTTTGCGTTGATATTATATGATGTAACAATTTTATTCCAACCTTTCATCAAGTTTTCACCTTGATTCCAACAATAGTTAATTGTGTCATTTGTTTGCATCTCATTAATTACTGCTATAGTTCCCGCTAATGAGAGAGCTTCGCTGTTATTTGTTGATGATACCCACAAATCATCGAATGCATTCATAAATTCGGTTTTTCCAGTAATTGCAGTGATAGGTAGTCCATTACCCATTCCTTTCCCAAAACAAACTAAATCCCCTTTAAAGTCAAAATATTTTTGGCATCCTCCTAGATCAAATCTAAATCCTGTAACAATTTCATCAAGAATTAAAATTGCACCATTTTCATCCGTTAGTTTTCTTATTTTTTTAAGAAATCCGTCATCTGGATTTTCATAGACTGTCGGTTCAAAAACCACTGCCGCAATTTCATTTTTATTATTTTCAAAAATTTGTTCTAATCCATCGGGGTCGTTGTATTCAAAAATGGAGATTAAATCTTTATTAAATTCTGGTACTCCGCCGTCTCTACTAACCATTGCTGCCTGCCAATCATGCCAAACTCCACCACTGCCACAGTATGCAATTTTATTTTTTTTAGTAAGATATCTTGCTGCTCTTACAGCACCTGTAACTGCATTCGAACCCGATTTTTCAAATTTTACCATCTCTGCATGTGGAATAATTTTTGAAATTTTTTCAGAGCATTCTACTTCTACTGGATGTGGAAGTGAAAATAATATTCCTTGTTTTAATTGTTTTATTATTGCATCATTAACGTTTTTGTAATTATATCCTAAGGTAATTGGTCCCAGTCCACAAAGATAATCTAAATATCTATTTCCATCAACATCTGTAAAATGTGATCCTTCTGCAGTTTGAACATAGGTGGGAAAAACTCCTTCTACAAAGCAATCTGCTCCCCTACTGAACGTTCCTGTTTGGTGTGGAATTAATGAGAATGCTTTATTCTTTATTTCATCAGATTTAGTGAATCTTTCTACCATAACATATCTCACTTGATTAATAATTTAGGGTTTCTTGCTTTTCATCTTGCATGATTTTTTCAAAAATATACCCTTTTTCAAAAAATCCAAATTTTTTAATAAATTTTATTGATGGTTCATTTTTGACATTAACTGTAGCAAAATATCTATCTCTTGGGTTTTCTTTCATCAACAACATTATAGATTCTTCACCATATCCTTTGCGTTGATATTTTTTTAAAATATGATATGCAATCATGTTTTTTTTAGTAATGTAGACATTCCCAATAATAACATCATCCTCATTTAAGACCATATACCATTTATCATATTCATGATTTTCATTTTCAAAAAAATACTTTTTTACAAATTTTTCTGAATCTTCAAATTTTGGGAGAGGATTGCCTGTTGTGCTGGCATGAGATGTATCCAAAAATTCTTTTAGATGTTCATATAATATTGAAATTTCATTTTCTTTTATTAATCGTATTTTTGTTTTCATTATTTATGGTGTTATCTTATGCGTAACTTATAACTTCTAGGAATTATTGAATAGTATAGATGGAATTTTATGGATATAAACAAATTATTTGATTTATCTGATAGGGTTGTAGTGATTATTGGTGCAGCTGGTTTACTTGGAACACAATATGCATATGGATTAAGTCAGGCTGGCGCTAATGTTGTTCTAGCTGATTTAAATCACACTAATTGTAAAACCATTGAAAGGCGAATAAAAAAAAAATTTTCTACAAAACCAATATCAATTAAACTAGATTTAACAAAACAAAAATCTATTTCATCCATGACATCAGCCATAATAAAAAAATACTCAAAAATTGATGTTTTAGTGAATAATGCAGCTTATCAAGGCAATCCAAAAATTAGAACTGCTGGTTTTGAAAATCTGAAATTAAATGTATGGAATCAGGCAATTGATGTGAATTTAACAGGCGTTTTCCTTTGTTGTCAAAATATTGGTAAACAAATGCTAAAACAAAAATCTGGTAATATCATAAACATTGCTTCAACATATGGACTTGTAGGACCGGATCAAAGAATTTATGGGAATAGTGGTCAAAATTCAGCGGCATTTTATGCAGCAACTAAAAGTGCAATTTTAAACTTAACTAGATACTTGGCTGCATATTGGCAAGGAACTGGTATTAGAGTAAACACACTTTCACCAGGTGGAGTACAAAACAATCAAGAACCAAATTTTCGAAAAAAATATTCCGAGAAAACCATGATTGGTAGAATGGCAAAAAAAGATGAATATGTTGGACCATTATTGTATTTGGCATCTGATGCATCATCTTACATGACTGGTTCGAATCTTATTGTTGATGGTGGATGGACTGCTTGGTAATATTTTGTTATAATTTAAACTGAATTTCTTATTGTATCTACAACTTTTATTTTTTTCCTATCATTCTTGAGAAATTTGTCAACAATTCCATCATTAAGGTTTTTCAAGTACTGATTCAATACATTTTCATTAAAATCTTTCAATCTGTAAATTTTCTCATCATCAACACTCCATTGTGGCACACGATTAATTTCTCCACCATTTTTGATAACATCCAATATATCTTTGATTTTTTCTATACTTTGTTGAACTATTTTGCAACCAATTGTGTGAACATTGTCTCCTACCTCTATTTTTGGCTTCACATGAGTTATGATATCACCTGTATCTATTCCTGGGTCAATATGCAAAACTGTTGAGCCTAAAAATTCTAATTCATTATTGATGAATGGCCAAAAATTTGTTGCATTACCTTTGTAATATGGCGATAATCCTAAGTGCAAATTCAAAAATCTGTTTCTCTTGCCTAATGATAATAATGGGTCTTTAATTATCGATGCTCCAAATACAATCATAATATCTGGATCATAATTCTTTATTTTCTGAAAAATAAAATTGGAATTTACCTCCTTATGCAAAATGGGAATATTTTTCGAAATGAATTCACAGTTGTTTCCAAAAAACTTTTTTTCAGTTTCGTATCTTTTTCTAAAATGTGAAATTATAGACTCATTATCACCATATGAAAAATTTGATTCGTCATTTTCTCTACATTCTACAATAGTTAGTGTATCATCCACATGCCGTGCTAGTGAATTGGCTAGAAATTTATGTCTGAGTGAATTACTTGTGAATATAGCTAATTTCATATTCTATCTTTCATCTCTAGTATTTTATTCAACTTTGAACCATCATCTGAACTGTGTACCATATATCTACCAATTTCCAGTGGCGATGTATTAATTGTATTTAGTTTATGTTCTATAGTAAATGCAAATTTATACGATTTAGTTTCCGCCAATAGTTTTCCCGAGTCATAACAATCTTTTCTTTCTCCAAAAGGATAGCTCATGGAAATTACTTCTGTTTGGAAAGTTTTTTCTAACAATTCTTTTGGTTTGATCATCTCGATTTGAAATTCAGGTTTTGATAATTTAGAACTGCCTATAGAAATATGTGAATGTGAATGCGTTCCGATTTTATGATCCATATCTAATAATTTTTTTACTTGATTAATTGAAAAATGCATATCGGAATTAGAAATTTTTTCGCTCAAGATTAAATTTTCATAAACATCAAGTAAAATTTTCCTAGATAGGGTGTGATTTATTTTATAATATAAAATGTCCTTTATTTTATCGATTGTTTGGAATTTTTTTGTCTTACTAGTCTGTTGTGTAAAAAATGATTTTTCACTAACATTGTGTTTTTCAAAATATGTTTTTAATTCAGTCAAAAATTTATCTAGTCCATGTATTGCAATTGCATAATGTAAAATTATTGGATTTGCCGGTAACTTATCAATTAACGTGCATGTAGGGATAAAAAAAACGCCTGATATGCCATTTTCATATAGAATCTTTGCGGCCTCAAATTGATCCGCCAAACCATCATCAAATGTAAAAAATAACCCATTTTTTTCATTTGTTAACTGGTTTTTATTTTCATAAATTGAATCTATTTCATCTAATGAAATAATATTATATTTTTTTT
>CEPX01197797.1_pt1 | contig 27306 bp, 30 predicted proteins | sample 361361 | NCBI WGS metagenome assembly CEPX01 (sample SAMEA2619974, study PRJEB7988) | marine metagenome | biome: marine biome (ENVO:00000447); feature: mesopelagic zone (ENVO:00000213) & marine oxygen minimum zone (ENVO:01000065); material: "saline water (ENVO:00002010), including plankton...
TCCTACTATCTATCAGAGTCTTAAATTTAAATTCGGTCTCTTTCAAAGAAGTCTCCTTCTCTTCTTTTTCTTTAATCAATCTTTCTCTTTCCACATACTCTGAACTCTTCTTAATTTCCTCAATCTCTTTATCTAAACTTTCCAAAGAATTCTCCTCAGCCAAACATTCTGCCTCTAATTTCTTCATATTCTTGACAAGTTTCTCCTTCTTAACCTCATTACTCTTCTTTTCTTTATTCTTCTTCAGCAAATCTTTAATCTTCCCTCTTCGCTCAATCAATTCCCCATTCCCCTTAATAAAATCATCTTCAAGCTTTCTCATATTTCGTATATCTTTCTCAATCTCTCCAATCTCCTTCCCAACAAGTTGTGTTGCCTTAAAATGACTCTTTGCAGAACTTTTCATAAAACCATCAAGCTCTTCCTTAACTTTTCCAACTTCATAATTTCCTTTCCTTAAACTCACAACAAGCTTTTCAAGAGCAGAAACATAATCTTTCCTTCCCAAATCAACAATTTGCTTCAACCTATCATCATCTCTCTTTTCACTTATATCAACTTCAGTCAAAACACCAATATCCTCCTCTAATTTATCAAAAATAACCACCAACTCCCCATTCAAAACTTTAACTTTCTCAGCAAACACAGATTCAACTTCTTTATCTTTTTCGTCTAAAAAAGAATCAATTTCCTCTATTTTAATCTCTTCGACAACTTCTTCTTTCTTCTCTTCTTCCGAAAAAAAGCTCTTTATCTTATCTAAAAAACCCATACTTTTCCTAATAAAACAGGCTTTTTAAATCTACCAATACAAATAAAAAACAAAATAAAAAAAATAAATCTAGAATCCTAAAACTTAGGATTATTCTCTAGATTCCATAGGTCTTGCTTCGCTCACTTTTATCTCTCTTCCGTCGAGCTCTTTACCGTTCATCTCAGAAACTGCTTTTTTAGCAGACTCTTCGTCAGCAAAGGTCACAAAACCAAATCCTTTGGATCTACCGCTATATTTGTCCTTTATAACAACAGCTTCGCTAATTTCGCCATAAGACGAAAATGCATCTTTCAAGCCGTTATCATCAACTGAAAACGGTAAGTTTCCAACATATATCTTTGTACTCATTCTTTCCTCCTGCATACATTTATCTAACCAGAATCAGACGTTCATCCTTTCCTAGCCTACCAAATCAAGAAAATCACTATTTTTAAACCTATCTAATCAAGAAGTCTCATTTCCTTCAGTCTCGTTCCCATCATCGTCATCTGAATCACCATCACCATTATCATCTGTCTGATCAGAATCTTCTCCAGTTACAAGGAAAGCCCACCAAGGCTTTGAAACTCCTAAAAACTCACCAGTCTCGGGGTCAATCTCCCCCTCAACTTTCATCTTCAACTTGAGAATCCCTAAGAAACGCCCATTCTTATTAGTCTCGACATTGTAAACAACACGAGGAACATTCTTATGCTTCTTCTCCTTCAACTCAACAGTAATATTCCCAGATCTAAATCTCAACCTAGCTTTCTCCGAAGCTTGCTCTGGCAATATCTTAATCTCCTGTTGTTCCCCATTAGAAAGAATTGCATTAATTATTGATTCATTTCCTTCAACTCCTGCTTCCAATTCTATCTCAGATTTAATCATCTTCTCTCCCTTAGCCTTTGATTTATACTTAATAATAGAAACCTCCTCCCCATCCTCAGTTTTAGTCTCAATTTCATACTTAATTCTCCTCTCAACACCGTTCTCATCAGTAAACCGAGTTTTTACTTTGATTTTCTTCTTTCCATTTTCTTCTTCTATCTCAACCTCATTCTCACTCTCATCTTCATCATCATCTTCATCACTGTCTGAATCATCATCTGTATCTGTCTCATTATTATCATCCGCCAGAACAAAGCTAAAGCCAAACACTATCCCGATAACTAAGAAAAATGCCAAAAGCAAGACAAGTATCCTATTCATCTCAAACAATAACAAACCAATTATTTAAAAGTTCCTAAACAATAACTAAGTTATGAAAAAAGACAAATACTTAAGAAAACGCGGAGGAACCGCCAAGATAATTAATGTCTCCTGCATGAAATGTGGGAAATTATTATTCATCTACCAAAAAGACGGCCCTGGATGGCTAAAGCGCTGTTATCTAAATAGAATTCTCTCTCCAGAAAAATATGAAAAGATCCAGCATGATAAAAAGATAAAAACTCCAAAAGATTTAAAGAACCTAAAATGTACTTGCGGTTCCACAATAGGCTCACCAATAAAACACAAAGACAACAGACTCGCATTCCATTTGATAAGAGGAAAATTTAAACGCACCCTTAATAAATCATTCAAATAGCCCCAAAATTATTCTTAATATAATTAACAAGCGCGCTCCCCTCAAGCTTCTCGCTAGAAGGCCCATTCCTAACATAAAACTCCTCTCCACCACTAGCCTTCAAGAAAACATGTTTATCACTATTTGCACAATCAACCTTCATAACATGCTTGTCCCCAACAGGAACCAAACCAAACTGAATATAAGGCAAAAACTCGTGCCCAATATAATCTTTAATCAAATTCTTAAAATGCAAACTCAACTTATCAGAACTCTCAAATAAATCATTACCTAATCCAATAACTTCTCCCTTATTCCCAACCCCAACTAATAAAGTCCCTCCCCCTGAATTCAAATGCGCAGCCACAGTCTTCAGAACACTATGCTCTACTCTCTTATCAACCTGTTTTGTAAACAAATTCGTCCTGAGAGTTGACTTAAATTCCAAACCTTTGTGCTCCCCAGTTTTAATCATATCAAGAAGTCCTTTAGACTCATCCATTTTGGCCCCAAAGATCTTAGGATTTTTCTCAACAAATTTACTAATCACTTCACTAATAATCACCACCTTCCCCTTTTTAATATAAGAATATCCAACAGCCGAAATCACAAAAGCCCCCGCAACATTAACACTCAAATCCATCAAAACGCTCCCAGCTTCCTGCAAGCCAAAACCAAAAGCCCCATCTAAGAAGAACTCAAAAAGCTCCCAAACCACCCCCATCGCCACCGCAAAGCAAAAGGAAAAGAAGGCAATCACAAACGGGCTCGCATTAATCTTGTCCCCTTTATACAAAGTATACATCACAGCCAGTCCTACAAAACCCAAAGCCACACTCCCAGCAACATTAAATAAAACACTCCAAAATGGAATCTGCAAATGGAACCCCTGAATCTTCCCCATTAAAAACAACCCATACAAGAAAAGAAGCAAAATCACTTCAAACCCTGCAGGCATCTCAACTCCAAACAGATTCTTCAAAATCTGCGGCCAGAATGTCAAAATAAAAGCAAGCACAGCCACAATTGCAATTAGATTCCTCCCCGCCATGAACGCAAACACGAAAGCTATCACCAACAAAACCCTAATTAAACCAAATATAATTCTCTTAGCACCTAGTTCATTTCCCTCTCTCTTCTCTTCCCCTTTTTCCATAATTCCCACAGTAAAGGTGACTATAAATAAATTATCTCACTCAAATGAATACTAGAAAATCAAGCAGCCCGTCTAACAGGAACACTATAATCAACATCCTCAGCAGAGAAAACAACATACTTCTGACCATTCAGCACAAATTCTCCTACATCTTGCAAGCCACGAGCACCATCTCTCAAAACTGCATCCTGAATATATCCCTCTCTTGGATCAAATAAAGAAATCTTTCCTCGTCCATCTTTTCCAACATAAGCCAATACAGGAAGTTCATTATACTCAGAATCAATATCTATATCAACTGCATCTAAAAGCTCCCTTGCATCTCCAACTGCTTCTTCAGGCAAGCCAGTTTCACTACAAAGAGCTAATTCAGCGTCTAAACTAGATCTTCCTCTTCTTGTATTTCTCGCCTCAAACGGCACTTGTATTGAATAGTTTTCCATAATATTACACCTTTTTTACATATTTAAACCTTCCTATATGTTACTATTCATTAGGAACAACACATTATCTATTCTTAGCCTTTAACAAAACATTCGCATGTGCACAATTATCTCTCTTTACAAAAAAACTATAATTCTCTGCTCCAACGATATCAAAACCATTTTTCTCCAATCTCCAACCTAAATCTCCTTCATCCTGTTCAATCCTGTCTGGAGAAGAAGGCTCAATAACAACCAGATTACCTCCATCTTTCAAAACTCTGTTCCATTCTTCTATACGTTCTTTCAATATATAGCCCCTAACATTATCACTGCCAGGTCCATAACAATCATTATCTCCTTCACTAAACGAATTAATAGCAATTGCGCTATCAAAAGAATCGTCTGTAAAAGGTAAATGGTCCCTATCTGCCAGAACAAAATCTACATTTCCGGCATTCCTTCTTTTCGCTCTTTCTTTTGCAAATTGAATCATTTTGGGAGAAATGTCCACCCCAACAACCTCTCCTTTATTCCCAACAAACTCTCCAAAAAGAACTGTCTCTAACCCAGAACCGCAGCCAATATCCAAAATTCTTCCCCCAGACATAACATAATTACCACTCAAAATCTGATTTATGCTCCAAAGAACTCCTTCATAACAAGCTGTTTTCAATAAGTCATATAAAGGTTTTCCATCAACTCTCTCAGCCACCATTTCATAAAATCTCCTCTGTCCATCATAACCTTGCTGAGATTCACAAAGGACTTTATCCCCCCATCCATCTATCGAATGCCCATTAACTTTCCCCAAACCATTAAAATCAACAACCCCCGACCTGTCTACAAATCCTTCTTCTCGAAAGTATCTTTCTATTGTCTCCTTAGTACCATTGTCCATTAAGAAATCCAATTTGGAACACTTTTAAACCTTGCGTTCGTAAGAACGTGAGGGATCAAGATTGATTACAATCTTTAAACCTTTCTAGAAATCAAGCAACAGCTCTTCTTGCACTAGCTTCTTTTCCTATCCTTTCCCAGAAACCATCATCCATAAATCTTACTCTTCCAACAGCCTGTGAACCTAACGAACCTTCGAGATATCTTCTACAGCTTTTCCTATCCTTTATATGAACAGAATCACACTCCACTTCAAAAGTCTTTATACCACTAATGCTCGTTGAAATAACCTTCTGCTCTCTCGGAAAACCATAAACATCATAATTATCCCCAAAAGAAATACCTCCATCCTTACCTCTATTTTTATCATACCTCTCTCTAACCAATAGATTACCATGACCTTCCCAGTAAATCTTTCTAAAACTTGTATCCTCATCATTAAACTTTATCTTTACCATAATCTCCACACTAAGACTATGCTTTTAAATCTTCCTAGAAACCAATCCTATCTCCTGCGTCTACCTGAATTTCTGTGAGTATTCTTTCCCTTATGTGAATGTCTCCTAGAATCTTGTCTTTTTCCATGAGTCCTTTTATCTGAACTTCTTGGTCCACGATTTCCTCCCCTCTTAGGCCCTCTAGAAAAATCTTTTTTCTTGCCACGATTAAATTTCCCTCTCTCAATCACAGGATCAATCTTTATTCTTACAATCTCAAACTTAGGCAATTCCTCAGGAGTTATACTAAATTCATCTGATTCCATAATGGCTCCAAAACTCTGATAATCTCTACTAGCAAGAATAGTTATTGCTTTTCCTTCTTCTCCTGCTCTTGCTGTTCTTCCAATTCTATGAATGTAATCTATTGGGTCAGAAGGAATATCATAATTATACACATGACTTACATCTTTGATATCCAATCCTCTTGCAGCAACATCTGTACAAACCAAAACCCCCAATCCTTTCTTATGGAACTCAGAAAGAACTCTTATTCTCTTATTTTGTTCAAGTCCTCCATGAATAGCTTTCGCATCTATCCCAGCCCTTACTAAATTAGAAACTATAAAATCAACAGTTCTTCGAGTATTACAAAAGACCATTACTAAATCTGCACTTTCTTCCTTCAATAAATTAGCAAGCAATGAGAACTTCTGATCATCAGGAACATCATAATAAACTTGTTTTAATTTAGAAGGATCAACTTGAGATTCTACGGAGATTTCAACAGGATTTCTCGTGTATTTCTTAGCCAAGTAATCAACATCCCCATAAATTGTAGCTGAAAACATCATAGTCTGTCTTTCTTTAGGACATTCCTTGATTATCTTCTCAACATCTTTGCTGAAGCCCATATCAAACATTCTATCCACCTCATCCAAGACAAGAAATTTTACCTTGTTCAATCTTAAGGACCTTCTATCCAAATGGTCTAAAATTCTTCCAGGTGTTCCAACAATAACATCTGCTGTAGTAATCCGTCTCATCTGTGGTTCAATCTTTACCCCACCATAAACTGCCAAAACATCAAGTTTCTTATTCTTACCAAAATCTCTTATTGAAGTCGCAACCTGTTCTGCAAGTTCTCTTGTTGGAGTTAAGATTAACGCTTGAACTTCATCGTTTGGCTCCAGGTTTTCAATAATCGCAGATGCAAAAGCCAGGGTCTTCCCACTTCCAGTCGCAGAACCGCCAATAATATCTTTTCCAGCCAATGCTATAGGTATCGCTTTCTCTTGAATTTCAGATGGTTCTTCAAATCCAAATTGCTTCAACACATCTGTCAATTCTTTACTCAATCCTAATTTCGTGAACTTTTCCATTTTAATTTTGAGCCACTAACGACCCTTATCTAAACAATCTTCAAGAAACATTTCTTGAGCGTAAGTCATAAGAGACAATTTTACTCGCTCAAGGCTTACCGACTTGTTTGTTATATAAGTATCAAATTTTTGGTTTATAAGGCTATTGGTTTGACTCTCTGCAACTCTCTAACAGCATCCAAAACCCTTCTATCGGGAGACAAAACATAAATGTGGTCATCAACAGAACGCACAGCCCGATACATTCTTTGCAAGAATTCCCTCCTAGCTTTATCCTTATAGAAATTCCAAAAATATCCTGGATGCGTTTTCTGAAGTATCTTCCAGAAAGTATCACTAATATTAGGATTAGGATATTTTGTGAAAACAACTGAATTGCACATCTTCCCTGGAAAATCCATCCCTCTAGAACATTTAGTAGTAAACAAAGAATCAATACGTCCCTCTTTAAAATCTAAAACATTATTCCCCAACTTGTCCTCCCTCTGCTTCTGAAGAAGACTATCTGAAACAACAAGATTATGTAAATTCAACTTATCTTTCTCATCATCATTAGGCAAATCCTTAAACGCATTCACGTGAATCAATGAAGGAAGTTTAGCTTTCTCAATACACTCAGACAAGACATTAAGATACTCTTCTCTTGTATGCTTTCCATCATTAAAATTAGAATACTTACAATCAAACTCCTTCCCAGTCATATCAATATCCACGCTCCCCAGGTTCAAAGTCTCTGCCTCAACAAGTTTAAAGTCTGAAATCCCAAAAACATTCTTGATTATATCTTCAGAGTGCAAAGTCCCAGACATGAAAACCATCACTTTATTCTTGTTCAAAAGATCCTCAATTTTCTTAGAAAGATTCGTACTCACAAGTTTAACATACAAATCCCCTTCATATTTCTTATATGTCAAATAAACATCATCAAAATTATCTTCAAAACTTTTTGCTGCTGCCAAGGCTTCATTCGCGTAATTCATTTCATCCATTTCAATCTCTGACTCCAGTTCTTTACTCAGTTTAATAATCTTCAGAACATCTTTCAACTTAGTATCATTAATATGGAAAATAGCATTTTCATCAACTCCTATTGCTCTTTTGTTCTGCTCCTCCAAATCCAGAAGTTCAATCAATTTACTCTTCGCATCTTTTCCTGGCCCTCCATTAACTGAAATACTTCTCAGAGCAGACAAAAGCCTTGTTAAATTCAACTCATTCTGTTGAAACAAACCGTCAAGAAACTCATCTGCTTCATCTATAATATCAACTTCTGTCATCGGCTTTCTTCCAATGGCCATCTCAACCTTGTATTTAGCCGCGTTAAAAATAATCGCATCAGAATCTATATATCCTAAATATTGATCGTAATAAGAACAACCACTCTTTCTATGATGAAAAGCAAATTCCACATTATCAACCCCCATATACTTCTTCTTCCTTGCGTCGTCCAATTTAATATCAATTTCTGCCGGAAGAATCGGACTCCAATATGGATTTGCCAAAGCAATAGTTCTTCTCTTCAACTTCGAAACATCTGGAGTTCCCTTCCCTCCTGAATAGCTTTGATTATAATATTCTCTAAGTTTTGAGATATTTTTGTCAATAATTTTTATATTCTCTGGAAGCATTGGATCCGCGCAAGAAATCCCAGGCTCTATAATAGAATCATGATTATCCCTTCCCGTAATCATAGCAATCTTCATTTTCTCTCCATTAGATTTAATCAGATATTTCTTTCCAGTATAATCATCCTCATACTGCTTCTGTAAATTCTTTGAAGGCACAACAATAGATACACTTCCTAAAGCTCTTGCAATATTCAGAGCAATAACAGACTTTCCACTTCCACAAACACCATGAAGAAAAATAGCCTTATGGCCTTCCTTAATTAAACCAACAACTTCCTTAACAACATCCTCCTGAGTTTTCCCATTGCTAAATTTCAAGGGTTCAACTGCTTTCCCATCAGAATTAAAATCCCAATACTCTTTCTCAAAAATGCTCTCAAACTTTTCCTCTCCTTGATTCAAGAAATATAATGAAGCTGATTTCTTCAAAACTTTCTTCATTCTCTTGTTTGAGGAAGGTTCCTCCTGCATCACTCCAAAATCATCCAAAGTTGCATCGTCAGCAGCTAACAATTTCCCAGAAGAACTGAATTTTAATCGCCCCATTAGGACTCTTTGTAATGAGGGTTTAAAAGATTTTATGTCAGATAGATTTAAAAGAGTTCCTTGAATATAACTTCTATGGGAAAAGCAAAGAAACAATCAGTTAAAATGGCCAAGAGAAGGTCAAACCGAAGAAGAAAGCTAAAGAAGGCTGTGAAATAGATTTTTCTTAATTCAGAACGCTCTGACCGAAAGCTTAATTTGGAGTTTAACTTTTTATGAGAGATTAAAAAAATAGATGTTTTCTCTTTTTCCGAATTCAGTAACCAAATAATCCTCGTTTTGAAATTTTTTCAATAGTATTCTATACTCTCCTACTCTAATTCTATATTCATCATCTTTTCCCTTCATTTTTTTAATATCAATTCTTCCACCTTCAGCAAAATTTCTAAGGTTCTTTAGAATCTTTTTTCTTATGAATGGATTAAATTTTAATAACTGTTTATCAGCTTTTTTAGAAATTACTAATCTCATTCTTCAAGCCCATACTTCTTTTCCAATTCATCAAGTGTGTAATAATCCCCTCGTTCATACTCCTTTGTTGATTGTTCTATATCTTTCTTTGTCTCTTCATTTAATTCTAAATGAGGTTCTATTAATTCCCAAATTACTTCGTCATAACTTTCCTTAGAATAAGTTTTCATACTCTTTAGTAATTCAAGAATTTTCTTACTTACTCTTATACTTGTTTGATCATTTGTTTCTTGCATACTTTAGCATGCATCATGATGTATTTAAACTTTTTGTCCTGGCAAAACAGAAAGTTTGATTCAAGAAAACGCCCTGACCGAGAATCGAACTCGGGACTCGGCCGCGACAGGGCCGTGTTTTAGCCACTAAACTACCAGGGCTCAATTGTAAAATGCAAAAATCCCTATTTAAACCTTATTAAGAGAGAATATAGTAACTCACAAGTTACTACAATCAAAACATTTATATATCTCCACCCATTAAAAAAGACATGAACAAAAGAATATTGTTCCTTACATTCACAGCAGTATTATTCACAATTCTAGCAATTAGCGCAGTTTCAGCATATGGCTATTACTCAAACTACGGAGATGACCATTATGATAGATACAGTTACTCTTCAACACGAACATCAGGCGGTTACTACGGTCCATCTTACACTCGTTCAGTCGACTACGATAAAACAACAAGAACAAGATACACCGGCTATGGTGGATATGAAAAAACAACCTCTTACTCAAAAACAGTCAGAGAAGAACCAGGAAGACACTATGGATCTTTCAATTATCGCCCTTACTCATACAGCAATTACAGATACCCAAGATACTCTTACTCATATCCAAGCTACTCAAATTCATACAGACCTTATTACGCTTATAATTCATATTCTTACCCTAGAACTTCTTACACTTACAGATATTAAATTTCTGCAGAAATCATTACAAAGCATCTACAAGTTCAGTAACCAAACCATTAGAGAACTGCTCTCTATGCAAATGATAAGTTAACCCTGGTCTATGAAATTTCTCTACCATTTCTCTAAATACTTCCGGCTTAATAGCTTGTGCATAAAATGCCAACTTGCTTTTCCTGTCATCTGCAGTCAAACAAGCCATCAAAAACGGCGGACTCCATGGAGGTTGTTTTATTGTTAGTTGTGGACGCGCAGTTCCATTATACATAGAAGCAGAATAATTGTTCCACAAATCACAATTCCTTTGGGCAAGAACATCATTCACTTCCCACTCTTCTTCTGAATGACAAAGAATATGCTCTCCATAAGCAGCCATTCCTTCATCATTAAAGCTGAAAACTTGTTTCTCAGTAGGTCCATGATATCTCTCAACAATCTCAATCAACTGTTGCCCTGTCTGCACAAAATCTTCATAAGAGAAACGCCCAAAAATTCTCCAAGGCCCTTTCCTAATCCAACTAAATCGCAGCATATCTTCGCTATTATTATCCCTATTAAAAAGTATAATTTGATCACTACCTCGTACCTTAAGTGGTTTTTGTTGTACAGCTATCATCAAAATCTCAATTATATAACTTATTTAAATCTTTCAGCAAATCTGTTATCATAACTCGTAACAAAAAATAACTAACCTTCTTCAGAATCAATCATAACAATCTTTTCTTCTCTAGGAATCTTAACGATATCAGCAACTTTATCGGCATCCTTCAACTTAACAATCCTAACGCCCTGCGTTGCCCGTCCCATCACTCGAAGCCCACGCATAGCAACTCGTAATACCATTCCCTTTATTGTTGTGGCAATAACAGAATCCTTGCTATCAACAGATAATGAAGAAACAATCTCCCCAGTCTTAGAAGTCACCTTCAAATTAATAACTCCTTTGCCGCCCCTCCCCGTCTTTCGATACTCACCCAAATCACTTCTCTTCCCATAACCTTTTTCTGTAACTGTCAAAATAGTTTCATTCTCTTTCTTTGATATAGCCTCAATAGAAACAACCTGATCCCCTCTAGAAATTTCAACTCCCTTAACACCATAAGAAGCCCGACCCATTGAACGAACATCATCTGAATTAAATCTAATTGCCTGTCCTTTCCTTGTAATCAACAAAACTTCCTGCCCATCATCAACTCTCCTAACATTAATTATAGTATCACTCCCATCAACAGGCAAATTCATAATTCTAACTCCAGTCGCCCTAGGTCTTGAAACATCTTTCAAAGGAAGCTTCTTAACAATCCCTAGTTTACTTGCAAACATCAAGTATCCTTGGTTGAAATCAGAGATAGACATAACATTCGCAATCCTCTCATCTCTCAAACTCAACAAATTAACAACGCTCCGCCCCTTAGCATTCCTCTCAGCAGCAGGAACATCATATGCCTTCAACCAATAAACTCTTCCACGAGAAGTAAAGAACAACAAATAATCATGAGTTGAACAAGTAATCATCTCTGTTACAAAATCTTCTTCTTTCAAATCAGTCCCAGCCACACCCTTACCTCCTCTCTTCTGTTCCTTATAAGCTTTAACATCCACTCTCTTAATATATCCAGAATTAGTTATCATAACAACAACATCTTTCTTCTCAACCAAATCCTCCTCAGAGATCTCATCAACTCTCCTCAAAATCCGCGTTCTCCTCTCATCACCATAATTCTTTCTCAAATCAGAAACTTCTTTCTTAATAACTCTAAGAATTTCCCTCTCATTCCCCAATAACTTCTTCAGATAAGAAATCAATTCTTTCAACTTCTTCTCTTCATCTTTCAATTTTCCATGTTCCAAAGAAGTTAACTGTTGCAATCTTGTTTCCAAAACCGCCTTTGCCTGTCTCGGAGTCAATTTAAACTTCTTAATCAAACCATCATTGGCCTCAGCAGCATTCCTACTTTTCTTAATAAACTGCACAATAGAATCAATATTTCTCAATGCAATCAAAAGTCCGAGAACAATTTCCAATCTCTCCTCAGCTTTTCTCAACTCAAATTTGCTCCGATTAGTAACAACCTTTATTCTATACTTAACATATTCTTCAATAACCTGCTTCAAATTAAGAACTCGCGGTTCAGTTCCAACCAAAGCCAAAATATTCGCATCAAAATTCGTCTGCAACCTTGTCAACTTATAAAGTTTATTCAAAGTGAATGTACTCTGTGCTCCCTTCTTCAACTCAATAACAATTCTAACCTTTCCCTTACTTGACTCGTCACGCAAATCAGAAACATCAGGTAACTTCTTATCTGTCGCAAGCTTCGCAATATCTCTAACTAAATCTGCCTTGTTAACCATATAAGGAATCTCTGTAAGAATAATTGAAACTCTTCCCTTCTTCTCCTCTGTCCCAGATTTACCACGCATAATAATCTTCCCCTTCCCTGTTTTATACATCTCTTGGATTCCAGAACCTGTAATCAAACCACCAGTTGGAAAGTCAGGCCCTTTAACAATCTCCATTAGTTTCCCAATCTCAATTTTTGGCTTCTCAATATAAGCAACAATTGCATCACACAACTCAGTCAGATTATGTGGAGGAATATTAGTAGCCATACCAACAGCAATTCCAGTTGCCCCATTCAAAAGCAAATTTGGCAGTTTCCCTGGCAAAGTCACAGGCTCCTTAACAGAATTATCAAAATTAGGCCTCATCTTAACAGTCTCTTTCTCAATATCTTGCAACAACTCTCCAGAGATCTTGCTCAACTTTGCCTCTGTATATCTCATTGCAGCCGGGGAATCCCCATCCATACTTCCAAAGTTTCCCTGTCCATGCACAAGAGGATATCTCAATGAAAATGTCTGTGCCATCCTAACCAAAGAATCATAAACAGCAACATCTCCGTGAGGATGATATTTTCCAAGAACTTCTCCAACAACCGAAGCAGATTTCTTCGTCGGCTTACTTGGGTCCAAACCAACAGTATGCATTGCATATAAGATTCTTCTATGAACAGGTTTCAATCCATCTTCTACACTAGGAAGAGCTCTCTGAACTATAACAGACATAGCATAATCAATATAACTCTTCTCCATTTCCTCAACAATCTCCGCCCCCGACACTCCTTTCTCTTCCCCAATCTGCTCTTTCTCTCTTCTCTTCATTTCTTCTTCTTCAACTTCTTTTTCAACTTTGTTTTCATCTATTTCTTTCTGTGTCATCTTCTAACCCCCATATCTTGATCCAATTTCTTAGCCAAAGCCTCAGCCTCACTAGCTCTCCTATTAAAATCCTTAAAGATTACAGAATCAGGATCATAATCAATTATTACCGTCCTCAAATATTCAGCATGCCTTCTCAAACTATCTGACTTTCTTCCAGTCACATGCTCAGATGCAGGAACTATTCCACCAGAACTCATTCTTCTTCCTCCTCACTTTCCAAATCCTTCCCTAAGATTTCTTTCTCAGGAAAAAGAGTTCCGTGAAAACCACACTTCTTGCACATCCAAGTTCCAGTCACACCGCCAGCCATCATCATTATATCTTCACTCTTGCATTTAGGACAAAATTTCTTTGCTATATTAGTCATTTAAACATCTCCTTTTCAACGACTTCACAAATAGAATGATATGCAATCATATGACACTCCTGAATCCTCGGTGTATTATCTGAATCAGAATTAATATTAACATCACTAAGACCCTTCATCTCTCCACCATCATTTCCAGTTAAAGTAATATTCTTAGTTCCAATTTCTTTCCCATTCTTCAAAGCATTAACAACGTTCTTTGAATTTCCAGAAGTAGATATCCCAACCAGAACATCTCCCTCTTTCGCCAGAGCAATCACTTGTCGAGAAAACACATCTGAGAAATCATAATCATTTGCCACGGCAGTCAACACAGAAGTATCTGTAGTCAAAGCCATAGCAGGTAATCCTTTCCTATCAATTTTATATCTTCCAGACAACTCGGCAGCCATATGTTGAGCATCTGCAGCAGAACCACCATTCCCAAAAATCAAAATCTTCCCATGATTATTCAAACATTCCAAAATAATCTCAATAGCAGAAGATAAGTTCTCACTCTGACCAAGAAAATCTTCTTTACATTTAATACTCTCTCGTATAAATCCTTCAATTTCGTTTTTCATTTTAAGGTATAGGGAAAATCCCAAGATGATTCCCAATCTCGTGGATGTCTTCCCCTTCCTCCAATTTATTATAAATATAAAAGAAAGTCTCAACAACAGCAGTATCCAAAGTATCTTTCTGGCTATAAACTCCGCTAGTTCTCATCCACTTCCTAATCCTTGCCTTCAGCATCTCCTTGTCTTGACTTGGTCCATCCATTTTAAATGTCAACAACTGCCTCCTTTGCTCTTCGTGAAATAAATTCTCTTCTAGCCTCAACATTATCACCCATCAAACTAGAAAAAATCTCATCAGCCTTTACAGCATCCTCAATTGTAACTTTCTTCAGTAATCTTGATTTAGGATTCATAGTTGTTTCCCACAACTGTTCAGGATTCATTTCTCCAAGCCCTTTAAATCTCTGAACATTCCCACCACCAATTTTCGAAGATAAAGCCTTAAGTTCCTCATCAGAATAAACATAATGAACTTTCTTCTTCCTATATCTATACAATGGAGACACTGCAATGTAAATATTCCCATTTTCAAGCAAACCTCTCATAAATCTAAAGAAGAATGTCAACAACAAAGTCCTAATGTGTGCCCCGTCAACATCAGCATCAGTCATTATAATAACTCTCGAATAACGAAGTTTCTCTAAATTAAAGTTTTCACCAACTCCAGTTCCAACAGCAGTAATTAAGTTAGAAATCTCCTCACTCGACAACACTTTAACAGGATTTGCTTTTTCCACATTCAAAATCTTTCCTTTCAAAGGCAAAATCGCCTGCATCTCTTTATTACGAGCCTGTTTTGCTGATCCCCCCGCACTATCTCCCTCAACAATATATATCTCAGTATCATCAGATTTCTTTCTCGAACAATCAGCCAACTTTCCTGGAAGCCCACCAAAACCAAAAGCCCCTTTTCTTCTAACTAACTCCTTAGCTTTCCTAGCCGCGTTCCTTGCCCGTTGAGATTCCAAGGATTTAGTCACAATCTTCCTTGCAATAGCCGGATTCTCCTCAAAAAATTCTTGCAAAGCAGACATGGCAATACGATCAACAATTCCCTTAACCTCAGAATTCCCAAGCTTAGTCTTTGTCTGCCCTTCAAACTGTGGCTCTGGAATTTTAGCAGAAACAATCGCCGTCAAACCTTCTCTAACATCATCTCCAGTTAGATTCCCAGACTTAATCATCTTATTCTTATTTGCATAATCGTTAATAGCCCTAGTCAAAGCAGTCTTAAATCCAACAACATGAGTCCCTCCTTCAACAGTATTAATTGTATTCACAAAACCCAAAACGTTCTCCTGATACCCAGAATTATACTGAACAGAACATTCAACAATCACCCCATTATCTTGCTTTGTAAAATAAACTGGTCTGTGCAAAGCATCTTTTGTCTTATTCACCCACTTCACAAATTCTATCAATCCACCTTCATAATGAAAGACTTCTTTCTTTCCAGTTTTCTCATCCTTCAAAATGATCTTCAAACCTTTATTCAAAAACGCAATTTCACGGAAGCGAGTTTCCAAAACAGAAAAATCAAAATCTGTTGTTGAGAAGATGTTCTCATCAGGAACAAATAAAACTTCTGTCCCAGTATCATTCTTATCAATCTTTCCAACAACTTTCAAAGCATAAATCGGCTTTCCAATTTTATATTCTTGCTGATGCTTTTTCCCACCTCTCTTCACAATAACTTTCATTTGTTTCGACAAAGCAGAAACAACACTGATCCCAACACCATGCAATCCTCCAGAAACCGCATAACTTCCCTTGTCAAACTTTCCACCAGCATGCAATTTAGTAACAACAATCTCAACTGCCGGTTTTTTATAAACAGGATGTGGTTCAACCGGAATCCCACGACCATTATCTACAACCATAACAGATCCATCTTTATTCAATGTAATCTCAATACTATCACAAAACCCAGCCAGAGCCTCATCAACAGCATTATCAACAACTTCATAAACTAAATGGTGCAATCCTGACTTTCCAGTACTTCCAATATACATGGCAGGCCTATGTCTAACACCTTCCAAACCTTCCAGTACCTTAATCTTCTCAGACGAATAGGCTTTGCTACCTTCTGCTTTATTTTGTGGAGTCATCTTAGAACCTCAGATAAGAAAATAAGCCTTCCTTTTTAAACCTTTCTGCCGTTTTATCGACGACAAAACGCAAAATCAAGCCGTAGAAGCCTTTTCTCGCGCTTTTTCGCGCATCTCATGAAAAGCCTCTGTCCATCTAAATTTCCGTCTATCTCTCTTTAAATTCAAAGCACTTCTTCGACACTTTGAAGAACAAAAATATTTAATATTCCCATCATTTCCAATTACATGAGTCCCCTTATGCTTATCCTCTTCCTTCCCACAGAATACACACTTCACCATTTTACATATTCTCCCAAACTATCTCTTATCATCGCGCACCTCTTCCACCAGTACCGCGAATTCTTCGAGCCTCAATTTCAGTCTCCCTCAAAGTCAATAAATCTCCAATCCTAACAGGTCCTTTAACATTTCTTCTCATACTCCTTCCTTCGTTTGAACCAGAAAGAACTTTAACCTTAACCTGAGTAACCTCTCCCCGAGCTCCAGTCCTTCCAATAAATTCTTCAACCAAAGCATTAACCGGTTCTCCAGAACTAAGCTTTCCAATTGAACCTTCTTTTGTTCCCCCTGTCTTATCTTTAACTCTCTGTTGCTTAGCCATATTCAAACTCCTGTCCAAACGCAGTACCGTGGAGTTTGAATGCTTGAAAATTTCCTGTTTTCATTGTGTTCAAATCACTCCTTCTTCACCATCTTGACTTCATCAGCTGCATCGCCAACATCAATAACCGCAACAGCTCCTGCACCAACATTAATTCCAGCAGAAATTCCTAATTTTTGTTTAGAATCAACTTCACCAAAAGCAATCCCTTTTTCCTTACACAAAGCAGGCAAATGCGCAACAATCTCCTTAGGTTCAACATCTGAAGAATAAATAACTAATTTCGCGACTCCAAGCTCCACTGCTTTTGTCACTTCATTTACTCCCTTATCAATCTTTCCTGTTTTTCTTGCTTTTTCAATAATGCTGTAGAAGTCAACCATTTTGACCTCCGTGTTTAAACTTCATCGGTTTAAGTAATATCAATTGAAAAAATAGGTATTTAAATCTATCCAAAAGAACTACATACCAAATCCAGCTCGAATATAATCATTAAATGCATCAGCAGTATACTCCTCTCTCCAGTGCCCCTTTCTTTGCTTTCTTGCCTCATTTGCAAATCTTTTTCCAGCTTCCTCAACACTCAACAATGAACCCCCATTCAAACTCTGCCAGTAAGTTGCAATCGTCCTCTCAGGATCTGGAAATGCCCCAGATTGTGTATCTCCACCCCAATTATAAACTATATTCCCTCTAGCCCTCCAAGTCCCAATATCTATTCCACTCATTAGAGGATTAGACCCATCAGGAGTATGAGCAAGAATATTGCCAGTTGTTTGAGCAACTAATCTTATTTCATCAAAGCCCCATCCGAGATTCTGCCAAGTCTTTGTATAAGTATCATAAACACCACCAGTAAATCCATGAATACAAACATTATCCTTTACTGTGCCCCCTCCATAAGTCTTTATATCTCCACAAATCGCATTTCCAATAAACAGATTGTTCTCTGTATGTGCATCCCTTGATGTAATTCCATGCAAGGATCCCCGAGATAAAATATTTCCTTTAAAGACAAGAGACCCTTCTTGTGATCTTGAGCCATAAACATTATGGTTCTTATTTGTTCTTATGTCTCCTCCAGATAAACCTTCCATCCAACCATTGTGGTCAAATACATTCTCTTCAATCAGAAGACTTCTGAAAGTCCCTTCATTAGTATTTACCTCTCTGCCTCTCAAAAACATTCCAGAAGGTCTTGGATCTCCAGTGTTGGAACCAGAACCAGAAGTATCAATAATAATATTTCTTCGAATTGCCCAGTTCACAATCTCCCCTTCCTGTCCAACTTCAATATTTATTGCTTTATCACCATAACTATCAAAAACATTATCCTCAATCAACATATTACTTCCCCAAGATCTCCACAAAAAGCCGTATTTCTTATGATTTCCTCTAAAGTGAAGACTTACAAATGCAAGATTATTCCATCCTCTACTAGAAGTGACTGAATAAATTCCATTAGTATCTCCAGAGTCAATAATAGGCCTTGGCAAGCTCAAATCCCCATAAGCACTCACCACCATTCTATTATTCTTATCAAGTCCATTCTTTCTCCAGTCTCCAAGACTTCCAGAGAATACTTCTCCACGCTTCAACAACATCCAATCAGGTTTCCAATTCCTTAACAAACCCTTTCCTTTATTTATTGTCTTACAAGGCACAATCGATGTAGTAGGATTGAAAGGATCACCTCCAACTTCAGAAGGACTATATGGTCTACAAGTAACATCATTTCCACTACTACTAGAAACATAAATTATCTTTGTCTCAACACCTGGGATAAGAGATGTCCATCCTACACTTGGCTGAGGTTCTGGCGGAGTCCCCTCAGTAGTGCATGAAGAAGAACAACCATCTCCTCCAACCTTATTTCCATCATCACACTGCTCTCCTATTTCCAAAAGATTATTCCCACATTCCGGATTTTCAGTTCCCTGGACAAAAGTAATAGTAACATCAACCTGTCCAAGAATGTTATTACTTGAATCTCTTACCAAAGCCTGAACAACTGCATCTCCAGCAGGAACTTCATCAAGAGAATTAGAAGGATAAACAAACTCTGAGGTTCTATCAGTATAAACTCCAACAAGACTCTTCTGTGTAATCGACCAAATCTGAAAGACAACATTATCTGCCTGTGTGGAAGAAACATCTAAATTCAAATCCAATCCACTCCCTAAAGTATACTCTGCAGGAATATTTGTAAACTCTGCCAAAGATTCAGTTGGTTGACATACTTCCCAACCATCACAATTTGCGTTACAAATCTGTTCCCCATTCTGTCCACTAACTGTACATAAGTTTATGTTAGAGTCACACTGCTCTCCTGTTTCGATTACACCATCTCCACAAACAGGCTGAGCCAATCTAGTTACTTTTAACAACTCTGCAAATGGACTTCTAATTGCTTGTTCCGAATCTGAAACCAAAGAAGCCACAAAATAATACTCTGGATTCAAATCACCATTGGAATCAACTTGCCACTCTGCAGTCCAGATTCCATCTGCTCTTCCTCCAGAAAATACTATATCGGTAGGATTCTCTAAAACAGGATTACTACTAGTATCAGAATCATATTCCCTAACTTCAATCATGATAGACTCTCCATCACATTCAGCAGTCCCTTCAACAATTAGATTTACAGAATCTTCTTCTTGAACATCAAAAATATTCCAATAAGCATTTGTCAATTTACAAGTCTGAGGTTCAACAAACAAAAGATTTTCATTAACTTGTTCAAGAAGGTTATTACTTGAATCTCTTACCAAAGCTTGAACAACTGCATCACCCGCAGAAACTTCATTAAGAAAACTTGAAGAATAAGCAAACGGCACACTATTATCAGTATAGAACCCTGTTAAAGCTCCAAGAGGAACACTCCAAGTCTGAAAGACAACATTCTCTGCCTGTGTGGAAGAAACATCTAAACTCAAATCCAATCCACTATTCAAAGTATACTCTGTAGGAAGATTTGTAAATGTCGCCAAATCTCCAACAGGCAAAGGCTCAATCAGTTCATGCAAAGCAGAAATTTCAATACCAGATAAAGCCCTATTATAAACTCTAAATTCATCTACAGCCCCTTCAAAGTCAACAATCGTTGCCCCACAATCATTCAAACCAGCCCCATTACCAATATAGAAATTAGCACTATTCCCTCCATTCTCTCCATACTTCTCGGTTTTACTTCCAACATAAACCCCATTAAGATAAAAGTCAACTACATTCCCCTTATGCATAACCATCGCAACATGCTGCCATTCTCCTACTGAAATCCCTGTGCTTGCCTTCCTAGTTTTATCACAACCGCTCGAACAATAACTACCACCATCACAAGTATAAAATACTCCACCAGGATGAATTCCTAATCCATAATCTGTTCTATATTTCTTTCCTCTCCCAACAACAAATGCATTTCCTGAGATAGAACTTGCTTTAATCCATCCAGCAAGAGTTGCTTCCCCACTACTTCTAGTCAAAAAGTTATTCCCAATATCAACATAATCTCCAATTCCTATCTCGGCAGCTTTACCAATTCTCCCAGCAACAAAATTAACATTTCCAACTATCCTCCCATCTTTCCCATTTCCACTGCTGTCAACAACATTATCCTCAAACCCATAATGTCCAACCAATCCCAAAGTTATATCTTCTCCAGTAGTGGAGGTTGGTTCCGGCTCAGGCACAGAATCACTTCCGGGTGCTTCAACAACATTTTTCTCATTAATAACATATTCAGAAGAAATACTTCCTAATCTACTTCCTTGTCCTTGCTTATACCTTGGAATAATAGTCACCTTATAAACAGTTTTTGTTTCATCATAATTAATATAAATATTCCTAAACTGCCCCCTTCTTCTCAGGTTGGCACTTTTCTTCACAGTCTCAGTTGTGCCATCCATATATTCTATTTCAACTTGAAAACCAACAATCCTATCTTCTCCGCTTGTCCTTGCAGCCCTTATTTTTATATTACCATCAACAACATTAATATCAACTTCTTTAATTTCCAAATGGGCACTAACTCCTTGTAAGGCTCCCGCATCTTCTTCACTTAAGAAAACATTTTGCAATCCAAAAGTCACAAAATAAAAAGATATCCCTGCACCAACAATCACGATTATCAAAATAGCTATCAAAGAGTCCATCAATCTAGTATCTTTATCAAACACCTCTCTTCTACGCATGTTATTATTAGAAAAACATACTATAAAAAACTAATCATCTCCATGTAACAATAACATCATCAGTCCTTTCCCTCGGCTTAACTTCCAGTTTCTCCGGCTTCTCTTTAATCCCAGAATTAAACATTATTTCTCCAGTAAAAGCAATCATTGCAGCATTGTCAACCAACAAATCCCGAGAAGGACAAAAGAACTTTGCTCCCCGTTCCTTGCACATTATCTTGCACATCTCCTGCAATCGCGAGTTGCAAGCAACCCCACCCCCCAAAACCAATTCCTTTTTCCCAGTATGTGCCAAAGCCCGCTCAGCCGCCTCAACAAGCATTGCAAAAGCAGTCTCCTGCATTGAAAAAGCCAAATCCGAAACTTTCTCGCCTTTATCGTAAAGTTGTTGCAATCTAGTCTGCATTCCAGAAAAAGAAACATCCATCCCTTTAATAGAATAAGGCAATTCCAAATACTCCCCTCCCAGAGCTTTCTTCTCCAGCTCAGGTCCTCCGGGAAAACCAAGACCAAAATGCCTTGCAACTTTGTCAATAAAATTTCCAACTCCCAAATCCAAAGTTTCCCCAAAAACCCTATACTTCCCTGCGGCATAAGCAATTATTTGAGTATTCGCCCCAGAAGCATAAAGCAACACTGGATCGCTCGCTCCAAAAGCTTGCCCAATTTCCAAGTGAGCAACACAATGATTCACACCAACCAAATCAACTCCCAACTTCCTCGCCTTTTGTTTTGCAAATTCCAATCCAGAATACAAACAAGGAGCTAAACCAGGAGCATTACTAATTGCAATCGCATCTATCTCCTCTTCTTTAATTCCACTCTCAACTAAAGCCTTCTCCCAAACTTCATCAGAAACTTCCCTATGATGTCCTGCAGATTCCGAAGGAATTATTCCCCCACTCTTTGTCTTATACATATCCCTAATATTAGAAAGAACTTTCCCTTTGGAAACTACGCCAACTCCAAACGTATGCGCAGTACATTCAATCCCAACTATCATATCTCAAAAAGAAACCAAGGGTTTTTATTAATTACTACTTCCTTAACAAATGCAATTCACTCTCTCTAACCAATTTCAAATACTTATCTTCAACACCCTGAATAAGAAAATGCAGATTCTTCATCCCAACCATCATCAAATAACATTTGCCTAAATCCTCTCGGGTTCCCATTAATTACAAAATCATGATAATTCTCCAACTCCTCTCTTCCCACCGCAGAAGGAAATCTAATATTTCCAACACGATAACTAAGTAAAGCTTTCCTCTCATAAACTATCTTTAAACCAGTTGCTACACCAGCAACAACTCCTCCAGCAATCGTGACTAATGCTCCTATATCCATCAAATCTTAGAAAAAGACTAGTTTAAAAACCTATCTTCAAATCAATTCCCACACCCAAAACTAAATTAATAAAAAATAAAAAGATAAATTATAAATCTTACTTCTTCTTTTTCTTCTTACGGCCGCCGCGAGACATCTTTGCTTCACACACGTTCCCTTTTCCGTCAACGTAGTAAAGGTATCCTGTCTTTCTCGTCACAACGCCCTTAGCAATAATTTTTCCCATTTCAACCTCCTTTTAAGATCATTTACAGCAACCTAAAATCATTTAACTATTTAAATCTTTACCCTTGCCGTCGAGAAATCTCAGTATTTCCCTCCCTTTAGAATTTAAAGGAACCTCAACTAACTTCCTAAACTCTCTCTTTGGCTTAATACTAACTCGAAAAGGCTTAACAACTTTCCACTCAATAACATTATTCTCAGAATCCAGCCAAATAGCAATAAAATCAAAGAATACAAAACAAGAATGAATTGCATTCCTCCCACCTTTAACAAACTCAAACAACAAATTCTCTCGCCCTTGAGAAAACATCAAACCAGAGATTCTTTCACTCCCTTCAACTTTCTTAACAACAATATCAATCTTCCTCCCTTTATAATAGATTTCCATTCTAAAATTAGTTAAACAAACTCTTTGCCTGTTGCATCACATGCTTTTCAAGTTCAAGTTTTTTCTTCTGCATCTCAGCCTTCTGTTTATCCTGAGCAATTTTCAAGCGAGCCTCATATTCTATATCTAATCTAGTCCTAAGCTGCTCTTCCCTCTTCTTAACAATATTTTTAATCCTCTCATGACTCTTAACTTTCATCTTCTCTGCCTTCAAAGCAATCTGAACACGAGCATTCTCCTTAATCTTCCTTCTCTCTTCTTCCAACTTATTCTCCAATATCCTTTCTCTCTCCAAAATCTCAGCTTTCAGCTCTTTCGCTTGACTCTGTGCTGCATTTGCTTGCCCAACTTTCAAACCGAGAATCTTCTCAGCTTCCTGAATCTCCGTCTGAGCTTTCTTACCAAACTCATCTGCCTTTTTCTTAATTCTCATGGCTGCTTCTTCAGCCCTCTTCCTAATTTTTGCTTCGGCAACCGCCCTAATTTTAACCACAGAATCTTCATAATTTCCTCTCAATTGCCTTTCTTTAGCATCGAACCTTGCCTTTCTCCTCCTAGCCTCCGCCTCACTTCTACTAGTCTTTGCAACCTTCTCTCTCAATTTCCTGTTCCCCACATCTAATCTATCTTTAAGTTTCCTCTCAACAGCAATCTTCTTCTCTCTCAATTCCTTAACAGAAGCAATCTTCTTCTCTCTCAATTCCCTAGTAGCTGCAATTGCCTTATCCCTCAAAGCTCCTTCTTTCTTAACATGTGAATCAACTTTCCTATTTGCAACAGCCCTGATAGCCCTAATCTTTTCCCGAGCAACACGAACTTCTCTTTTACTCTTTTCCTCCAAATCAGAAGACTCTCTCATTAATCTAGCTTCTTTTCCATGCATCTCTCTCATAACTTTCTTCCTCAACAATTCTTCTTTCCTAGAATAATGTTTATGCAAGTTCTCAACAACTTTTCTCCTCTCCTCATTAAGTCTTCGAGAATTCTCTCTTAACAAACCACTAACCACTCTCATTTTCTCCTCGTTTAACTTTCTCTCCAACATCTCATTAAAATGACCCTTAACTTCTTTTCCAAGTTCACTACTAACTTTCTTCTTATACCTACTATGCAACTCACCTATAAGATTCTTATACCTTGCAGCCAATTCCCCTTCCTTCAATCTCAAATCTTCCTTAAGTTTAGAAGTCACAGCCTTTTCTTTTGATTTCATCTTAGAACTCATCATTTTCTCCTTCTCTCCCAATCTCTTACTCAACTCCCCCTTAATCCCCAAAATAAAATCATCAAATCTTGAATCAACCAAAACTCCAATCCCCGTATCAATCTTAACCCTTCCAGCCTTCGCATGTTTTTCAAAATCCTTTCTCAATCCACGAAGCTGACTCTCAACTTTAGGAATACTTTTCACAAACCTAACCTCTCCTTTAGAAAGCTGCTTTTTAACTGAAACTCTTCTCTTTTTCTTAACAATTCCTTCCAATTCTTTAATCTTAGTTCTCAACGCAGGATCAGGACTTGCTTTTACTGGAGCACTCCCAGAGACCCCACCACCGACCTTCATCTTCAAAGCATTCAACTCTCTCTCAACCTGAGGAATAGCATTAACATCTTTCAACTTCGCACGAATAGATTTAACATCTTGCTCAAAACCAGTTGCATTCAAAGCACTCAGCTCATGCTTCAAACTCTCAAGCCTAGAAACCTTTTCCGCAAATGCATTGAACTCTCTCTTCACTTCTTCTTTATTTTTAACAGCCATTTTCCTCCTCTTTCTTCAAACTTTTTCTTCTCTAGTATAAAAACTACTTTTTTCTTTTTATACTCTTCGGTTTTTTCTTCCCATACTCTTTCTTCCACTTACCCAACTGTCCTTTCATATCTTTCTTGCTCAAACCCTTAATTTTATATTCAAGCCCATAAGTATGATATCCTTGATTTTTCCACTCATTCAACTTACTAAGCATTCCCTTAGTATTCTTCGCCTTCTTCAACTTCTTAAATTCTTTAACCCTAGACTTTTGCTTTATCTTCAATCCCAAAATCTTCTTCTTTACTTTTTTCTTAAATGCTTTATACAAAATAGGACCCTTCTCCTTCTCAACCTTCTCCTCCTTATTCAAAACAGCCTTCTCCTTCTTCATCTCCCAAGAATTATATCCTCTCAATTGCAAAAGTAATTTGTCCCTGCTCCTCACCATGTAAACAAACATCCCAAAAATCAATAAAAGAAAAATCAGAACAGCTAAAACGATGATAATAATCAAAGAATTCCCACCTTCAAAAAAGTCTCCCGAAAATGCAAATCCTCCTCCACTTATTGTAAACAACTGCGAAGAAACTCCAACACTACTCTTATATTTAACAAGAGAAACAAAAACATAATTCCCTTCGTTTACATCAGAAGGCAATGTCAAAGTCTTTGTAACTCTTGCCTGCTGGTCAACAACCAAATTCTCTGTTTCAGAACTTAAAATACTCCCATCAAGACTAAATAAATAATATTCTGTCTCAACATTCGTCGCCCCCAATCCTTCCGTAGTCCCACCCGAAATTAAATCAAAAATCTTCACCTGCGCCAACATCTTTTCACCAGGAGCAACACTACTATACTGAGGAGGAATATCTAAATTAACATCAAAGAAAACATCTTGCGATTCAATCTCAAATATCACAGGAATAACTGATTCTTCTTCTCCGCCTGAAATCCTAATCTGCCCAACATAAACTCCTGGATCCAAGGCAGTAGAATCAAATTTCACAGTAATCTCCTTTTTCTCATCTAATTGTAAAACAAATCTATCCTCACTCAAACTCATTCCTTGCACACCAACAACTTCTAAAACAAACTCACCACCTTTATCACTTGAAATTGCAATCGCCTTATCACTACTCGCCCCTTGATTCAACGAAACTTTTAACAAAACACTACTCACTTCATAATTAGAAGCCATTCCTGTAATAGGACTACTTGTCAAATCTCCCTCTAAACCCAATTCAGCAAAAACCACTACAGCTAAAAATACTAACACAACAAAAGCTAAACCTAACCCTCTTTTCAAAACATTCATCTTATTATCACACAAACAGCCAATTTAAATCTTACTTTTTATAATAAACTAACTTCTACTTTAGCAAGTTTTATAAATTTCCAAACCCATCTCCATCTATGTTAGAATCAAATCAATGGTTAAAAAAAGCTCAACAAGATTTCAACACAGCAATTTATAACATCCAAGGCAACAAAATTGAAGCCGGCGTCTTCTTTCTTCAGCAGGCTGCAGAAAAAGCGTTTAAATCAGTCCTCATCAAAAGAACAAGAAAGATTTCAAGAACACATGACTTAGTAGTTTTGGCTAGAGCGGTAAAAGCCCCAAAAGAACTCTTAGAATTTTCCAAAGAACTTTCCCCAGCCTATCTATATACTCGCTACCCTGATGTAACTCCTGAAAAAAATCTAAAATCTAAAATCCCAGAATTCATAAGCCATACTCGTAAAATACTAAAATGGGCCAAGGAAAATATCTAACTCAAATAAAAAGTTTTGCAAAAGATCTTGAGAAGGATTTCAAGATAAAAAAACTAATCTTATTCGGCAGCCGCGCCACAGGAAAAGCAAAAAAAGACAGCGATATTGACTTAATCATTGTCTCAGATGATTTCAAAGGAATGGGATTCTTTGAAAGAACATCAAGAATGTACAAATACTGGCCCTTTGAAATCCCAGTTGACTTCCTATGCTACACAAAAAAAGAATTCGACAAACTAAAAACTAGAATCTCAGTTGTAAAGCAAGCAATAGACACAGGAATAACAATTAAATAATTACTTCTTCCCTTTCTTACCTTTCCCGCCCCTCATCTTCAAGATAATTACAGTTAAAATCACAATAAATAAAAGAACACCACCAATAATCAATCCCTCCGTTCTACCCAAACCACTTATACCAAGCAGCCCTTTCTCCTCAATAACAAACTGCGTTGATGAAGTTGCAAAAGCTCCTGGATAAACAAGTTCCATTCCAAGAATATACTTCCCTGGAGGCATCTCCAAACCTTCAGTAGAAAACTCTTTCACAAAATCCTTGCTCTCCTCAACAAAAAATGTCTCACTCTC
>CEPX01115304.1_pt1 | contig 27273 bp, 29 predicted proteins | sample 361361 | NCBI WGS metagenome assembly CEPX01 (sample SAMEA2619974, study PRJEB7988) | marine metagenome | biome: marine biome (ENVO:00000447); feature: mesopelagic zone (ENVO:00000213) & marine oxygen minimum zone (ENVO:01000065); material: "saline water (ENVO:00002010), including plankton...
TTTCTGAACTTGTAAAATTAAAACAAGAAGTAAAAAATTTAACAAAAATCCAAGAAAATCATAGATTTTCTGGACACAGGAAAAGCTCTGCTTTTCCCAGTGAGTCCAAAGTTAAGGACCCTCAAAAGCTAAAAGGAGAGATAGACACAATAGAAACAAAGCTGGAAACAGAAGCTATGGCCTTTGAGAAGGAAAAGGAGCTGTCAAAAAAGCTTAAGAAATTAAAAAACTCTCTGGGAGATGCATCTGCTGTTCTAAGAATAATTGACAAGATAAAGAAATCGAGCCCGGAGATAGACAACACGAGGAAAAATACCAACATAACTCATAATGAAATACAAAAGCTTGCTGCAGAAAGCCAAAAGATGCATGAGACCTTGATAAAGAATTCAAAAGATGTAGACGAGCTGAAAAACAGAGAAAAAGAGGAATTCAAAAAATTTTCACACTATAAAAAACAATTTAACGAAGCGAACAATAAGATCCAGGAAAAGCTCGGAAAATTAAATGAAATCCGGGAAAAGATCAACAAGTTCAAACTCGAAGAGGATGAAAAAAGAAAATTAAGGGAAACTAAGGTTATCCAGAGCAAAGAGCAGGAGATAGAGGAAAAGATAAAATCCGGTAAAAAGCTGACAACTGACGATTTCCTTATGTTCCAGGAAGCCCTCAAAGGCAAGAAAGTATAATTTCTTCTATACAATAAAAAGTACTAAACATGGACTAAATATGTATTAAAATAGTAGTATATATGTAATAAAAGAATAAGGTTATTATTAAAACAAATTAATGATAATAGAATATAAGAAATCTTACTATTATTCTTTTTTAGAAATAAACTGGGTATAAGAGCATTTGCCGCATGTCTCTCTGTCTTTATGCTTTGCCAAAAATACACCAGAGCCGCACTTAGTGCAGAATTTGTTCTTCCTTTCCACTTTTCCCTGCGCAGCCCCGTAAAGCTTACCTACTTGCATAGCCTTTTTTTCCTTAAGTTTCTTCTTCGCCATATTATTTTATATTTTTAATTGATTATTATTTTTATTAAATATTTTTGAAATTATATCGGTTATTTTTTATTCTCTTTTGTTGCTTCTTTTTTTTGTTGTACTTTTTGGTTTTCTTGCTTTGCTTCTTTTGGTTTTTCTTCTGTTTTACTTTCTTTCGGCTTCTCCTCTGTCTTAGCTTCTTTCTGCTCAGCTTTTCCTTCTTTCTTATCCTCTTTAGGTTGCTCTTTTGTTGGTTTCTCTTCCGCTTTTTCCCCTTCCTTCTTCTCTTTCTTTTCTACTTCTATTCTTTTCAAATCTTCTTCCTTTTCGTAAACGTAAGATAGATTCTTTGCTTTTTTCTGCCCGTATTGAGTATAAATATTTTTGACTACAATCAATTTCTCATCTTTTCCAAGATCCTTGCCGAGTTTGCTTTTGATCTCTTCTCTTGAAGGAGTTGTTTTTTCAAATACAACTTCTGCCTCTACTTTAGTCCTTGACAGCAATGGTTCTTCCTTCTTATTGATTATCTTCAACTCCATAGAAAAATCACCTTACTTTGATTGCATATTCTCCGTTTTCAGTTATGCCTATCTTTTCCCCAATTGATGATTTGCTTGTATCCAGTACATACAGCCTTCCCTGCCATGTTGGCGAGAACTCACCTTTATTGAGGCCTTTTTCCTTTATTTCAGCATCTGTCAAAAGCTGTTTTGTTTTTTTTGAAGCTATTTTTCTTGCCATTTTATTTCTTGCTCTTCTTCTTTTCCTTCTTCTGCTCTTTCTTCTTTTCTTTAGGCTCTTCTTTTGTTGCTTTTTCTTCTTCCTCTTCTATCCAGTCCAGTCTTCCAAGCCCTTGCTGCCTCATTGTAAGGCCCAATTTAGGGTTTAAAGCATCTTTGAAGGAAACCGCTATTATTCTTGCCCTACAAACATCATTCATTTTCAGGCTCCTTTTGCTCTCTTTCCCTGATAAAGTCTTCTCCTTGCTGAAACTTACAAAATCATCCATCGTTTGGGATACGTGTATCATACCATCTATAGGCCCTAAAGTTATGAAAGCCCCAAAATCAACTATGTCTCTTATCTTCCCTACAATAACTTCCTGAAGCTCCGGCTTAAAGCTCATAACCTCGAATGTAGCTTCATAGTAACAAGATCCATCTCCTGGAATTATGACACCTTCCCCTATATCCTTGACTCCTGAAACATCTATCACAACACCAAGATCCTTTGAAATAAACCCATCATACTTCTTTTTTATGCTTTTTATAACGGATTCTTTAGTGTCCAGATCAAACAGGTTTGGAGGCACTCTTACACGGTCTTTAAGTTCTATCTTGTAATACATTTTCTTCTGAGCATGCGACTTATTTTATAAACCTTTCTCAACTTTCGTGCAGATAAAACGCTTAAAATAATAGCATCCTGCTTTCCCCTGCACCAGGAAGGACTTTTAGTTAAAGCCCTTGTCATTGATTATAGCAAGAATCTTTTTCTGCCTTAACACAATGACCTCTACGTTAAGGTTAATTAGCCTCCTTTTTAAATCTTTGTCTTGGGTAGCAACAATATAATTGCCTTTTTTGGCATATTCTAAAATAACATCATCAGTATGTTTATCACTTTCTGTTTTAATAATATTGATTTTTTTAATGGATATTAGCTTTAATGCAATCTTTGCTGCATCTTTATGTTTGCCTTTTTGCTCCTCAACGATTTTCTTAAGTTCTTCTAATGTTTTATCAAGAATAGAAATGTTGTATTTAAATGTAGAAATCTTATCTATTTGTGTAAATATATCTACTTTGAATTGATATACAGCTAAAAGGAAATTTGTGTCCAATAGTATTTTTTTATAATTATTTTTTTTATTCATTGTTTATTATTTTTCATTGAAATTTTTATTTATTGATAAGGGTTTTATTATTTTAATTATTGTATAATTTTTATTGAATTTTAATATTATTTTATTGAACTCTTGATTACTGTACTACACTGCCAATTATAAACATTTTTATAATTACCCTAATAAACTTATAGTTATGAAAGGATTTTTAACAACCCATAAGGGCATGGAAGATGTAGCAGCTTTGGAAGTAAAGGAACTCATAGATAAAAAATCAAAGATAGATGAAGCATGCGTCGTTTTTGACATAAAAAACTACGAAGATTTATTCAAATTATGCTACAAATCACAATCTGCAATAGGTGTTTTTTATCTTTTAGCTGAATTCAACTACAAAGATATATTCAACGATACCAAAAAAAACATAGAAAAATCAAATCTTAAAGAATGGTTGAGTAAAAACACTAAGTTTAGGGTAAACTGTATAAAAAATCATGAAGATAAAATATCAACTCCAGAAATAGAAGAAAAACTCGGGGAAATAATCATAGACCATATACAAAAAAAATACAATTACAAGCAAAAAGTTGATCTCGAAAACCCGGAAATTATATTCTCATTCCATCTAAATAAAAAGAAATGTTTCATTGGCATAGATTTCGCTGGCTTTGACCTCAGCAAAAGATCTTACAAGATACTCCAGCATGCAGGAGACATAAAAGGAACCATAGCTTATTTCCTTGTTAGATCAGCCAACTTCAATAAAAACGAAACACTGTTAGATCCTTTTTCAGGTTCCGGAACAATCCCAATAGAAGCAGCTTTATTTGCCTCAAGTTTCCCGGTAAACTTCTTCAACAAGGAAAAATTCATATTCTTAAAGTTCAACAAATTCAATGATTTTAATAAACTATTCAAGAAATTAGATAAGGAATCATCTCAATCCAAATTAAAGATTAATAACTTGGATTCTTCAATGAAGCATATCAACTATGCCAAGAAAAACAGCAAGCTGGCCGGAATAGAAAAAAGAATAAATTTCAGCAGGATGGACGCAGAATGGTTGGACACAAAATTCAGTAAAGGTAAAATAGACAAAATAATCACAAAATTTCCTTCATCACAACAAAAAGAAAGAGATACCTACAACGAATTCTTTTACCAGGCAGAATTTATACTCAACAATAAAGGAAAAATTGTCTTGATAGGAAACAAAGGAATGATAGAAAAACTATCATCAAAATATAATTTTCAAATCTCTGAAAAAAAGAAAGTATATACTGGCAAACAAGAATACGATGTTTTTATACTAGATAAATTAAAGAAAGATATATAAATGAATAGATGCGTAAGTTAGTGTCAGAATGGTAGAAGTAAGGAAAACAAGCTCATTTGAGAAGATGCTCCTTATAGTTGGGCTTCTTATACTTGTCATAGGCTATATGTTGATAAGTAAAACTTACAATGCAGAAGGAGGAGAATTAAGCTGGGGCTTCCTTCAAACTATTTTCTTGTGGCTTTTGATGGTCATATTCATCATAATGCTTGCAATTGGGGAAGACATAAAGGAAGGCATCCTTATCCAGCAGCTTAACGAAATTAAATCCCTCAAAGATTCTATGTTGAAAGGGAAGAAAAAGGGTTAAGTTTATAAACGAAAACTTCTTACTTTAGGGTGTAGGGTCAGTACTTAGCTGACGGTGTTATGTAATAATAACGCTGAGGAAAGTCCACCCACCCAACTGAGAAATTAGTTGATGGACACTTGCGGAAGCAAGATCCAGAAATGGATGGCAACCACTCAGAAACGAGACCACCTGCATTTAAGATGATAATGGTGAAATTCTTGGCGACAAGAATGAGTTAACCCTTTGATGTTTTTGCAGGAAAGGATGAAACGGTGAGTCCTGTTTGGTGCAAGTCAACGCTGCAAAGCTAAAGACGCTTAGTTAAATGCTAAGACAGATGATGGCAGCTTGCTGCTGAAAACATCTGACAGAAGGTGGCTTATTCTGGCCCTATATTTTACTAAAAATAAACGATTAAAATGCCACAAGACAACAAAATTTCAATGCCCTCCGGAATGGGCGGCTTAATGAGGTACTTTGATGAGTACAAGAGCAAGATAAGAATAAAGCCGGGCCATATAATAATCATGGTTGTAGTTGTTATGGCAATAATGATATTTCTTTACACTTACGGAAACAGTCTTTTAGGGATATAAAATGATGCCGGGAATGAATCCATGTATAAACCTATTTGAATAAGTAATTCCACTTTTCTGTATCTTGACAAGTATCATTTAATTTTTTTATACCTCTTTCAGTAATATTCCATAATTTAATACGATTATTTTTCTTAATCACATTGATCATATTAAGTTGTGCTAAATAACCAACTGTATCATATACAGTCTTTTTATTTTTCTTAGTTCTTTCTATGAGATCTTTTGTCGTAAAGAATCCTTTACTATTCTGAATTTCTACAGCATTGAACAAATAATAAGCAATTCTTAATCCCCTTGGTAAACAACTCAATTTCTGCCCATTTAAAATTTTCTTAATATTATCTCTTTTATACTTTATAGATATATATTTTCCACACAAATCATAGAATAGCCTTATGTTATCAAAACCAAAAATGGCTAGATGCCAACTTATAGATGCTATTCCATTAGAGGAAATATAAACATTCACAGGATAAATCTTAGCGTTTATTCCATACTTTCTTAAGAGCAATTGAATACCTATAAGAATTAGTGATGGATTTGATAATACCTTTTCTTTTAAATTTTCATCTAATTTTGAGAAAATAACTACCTTTGATTCTTTATTGCTCGAACTTATTATATTGACCTTGCAATTTAATAAAATAAATCCTCTTTCTTCTTTTGTTAATTTTATTAAAGAAGCTTGAGCTATTCTAATACCACTAAGACTATTAGGTACATATCCTTCCGTATCTAAAAATTTGCTTAATAAAATTGAATGATATTTCCTGGAACACGAAAACATCCAAAGCGGTAAAAAATTATTAGCAATTAATTGCTTATAGTTTACTTCTATACCTCCAATATTCACTATATGACCAATAATAGAATGGCCCTTAATTTTAACTAAGTTACCTAAATTCTTAACATAAGGTTCAATGCCAACTTCATTAAAAGTCGATACAATTTCATGAGCAAAATCTTTATCTTCAGCAAAGATAGTAAATGTTTTCATATTAGTATCTAAGATTATTCCAAATATTAAAGCCCACTTTTCATCTCTTAAATCAAAAGGCAAACCATTTATGTTAATATATTTTGATTTAATGCTGGGTTTTAATTGTACTACATTTTTCTTAATTATATTTACATCAAATATATTTATTTTTTGATTAGATAAAAATTTAATATATTTCCTTAAAGTGTCTACTCGTAGACCTTCATATCCTTTATTTATAGATTCATTAATCAAATAAAAATTTACTCCATATTTTCTATTAACTCTATCTAATCCATATCTCTCTTTCATGAAATTTGATAAATCCTTCAAAATATTTTTCCCATGATTATTAAATTTCAATATGAAATGATTAGGTAAATCATCTAAATCTATAAGAAATTTGCTAGAACTTGTCTCCATTTTTTTAATCAGTCTATCTAAGCATTCTTCTCTGAGAGAGTACTTCTCTTTTTTGATTCTTGATATTTCAATAAGTTCTTTAGCTAACCTTATGACTATCTGAACTTCTTTATCTACAGGAATATTTTTAATTTCTTTAATTTGCATTTCTTGTTTCTTAAAATTCATTTAAATCACCGATGATTATGCTATATGAAAACTGTTGATATGATTTTAGCAATCATATTGCAAAATTATAATCGAATAGTTGAGGTTTGAAAATATGATTTAAATTGAATAAAATCAAGAAATCAAAAGAAATTGTCATTTAAATACCTTATCCGCAAATGTCCAGTGCAGTATAGGCAATGTCCAGTGGGTAAGACAAGCTAAAAACCTATATATTTTTATAGTGTACAATATAACTAATAGCTATGATACCTGGTTTAAATAGTAGACAAGCGAAGGAAATGATGCGCAAAATGGGCATGAAACAAGAAGAGATAGAAGCACGTGAAGTCATAATAAAAACAGACGATAAAGAAATCATAATTCAAAATCCACAAGTATCTAAGGTGAATATGATGGGCCAGGAAACTTTCCAGGTCGTTGGCCAGCCTGTTGAAAGAGAACTTTCTTCTGAACCTGAAATAAATGAAGATGATGTCAAGACAGTCATGGATCAGACAGGAGCGACAGAAGAAAAAGCAAGAGAAGTTATAGCAGCAAGTGATGGTGACCTGGCAAAGGCAATTATGTCTTTAAAGGGAGAATAAAAGAATTTTCCTTCTAAAATGGAAAAATTCCAGGAGTTGAGAGATGCAGCAAATAAGAAACTACAGCTTGCAGACCACATACTGACAATGACTTATCCATTGGTCAAAGACCCGAAATTACTGCTTTCAGTCGTTGAAAATCTATTTCTTGCATTTACGTATGCAATGAGCTCCTTGCTTTACTATGAAAGGCTGTTTAAGCGCATACCGCCGTTTCCTGACGATTTCAAGAGTAAGTTTGAGATATTCAAGGACAAATGCATTAGTAAACACAGCTTAGACAGAGAATATCCTAAAATAATACAGGACATCAAGGAAATTATAGTGGCCCACAAGAAGAGCCCAATAGAATTTTCAAGGCATGAGTCACTAATCATATGCAACGGAGATTACAGGACAAGAACAATATCTGCAGATTTAATCAAAGACTACGTTGCGAAAGCAAAATTATTTATAAAAAGCGTCTCTACTATTGTAAGCAAAGACGAAACAATATTTAGGTAAGGCATATAAGATAAAAATACAACAAAATTTGATACAAATTTTACGCGCCCGTAAAACAGTCTCGGGGCATCGAAGATGCCCCCATACGCTAGTGTGCAGGCACGCACAAAAATGCAAGAAGATTTAGATAATGCAAAAGACGAATTGAAGAGAGTTGACCATTTGTTCTATGTTAGCTTAAAATACACCCGTACAGCCGATATGATGAGGCATATGGTTGAAAGGCTGATAAAAGCATTTTCCTTTGGCATAGATTCTCTGCTTAAGTATGCAAAAGAGAATAAGAAAATAGCAGAAATACCCTCTAATCCAGCCATGAAAGCTAAATTATTATCTGAGACATTTCCGGAAGATGAAGTCCTAAATCACATTAATCTTTATTTGAAGCTGAGGAAGATAATTCGTGTAAGCTACACTCAAAGAGAAGAATACAGAAGACACGTCACGATGACATGCACATTGGATAATAGTGAGGTAGTTGAAGTTAACATAGATACTTTAAAAGAGGATTATGAATCTGCAAAAGATTTCATCAAGTATGTGGAAATGATTGTTGAAGGGAAGAAAGAGGAGGAATGAGGGACATAAAAAAACATCTTATTGAGAAAGGATGGGAAAAAAGAGACATAAATAAAGCGATAAAAATAATAGACAAAGCAAAAAAAACCAAGCATCCGAAGATAAAGATCCTTGACAAAGCAGTCTACTGGTTTTCTTTAATAGTTGCCATTATTGGTAATTTTATAATATCTGTAGCGCTCATACCTTTTCTTCTTGCACTGAGCGGCATGCAACTTTTTTTATTTATAATCATCTTAGGCCTTTCCTTTGGATTGTTATTTGAATTATTAGTAAGGGGGATAGAGAATTTAGAGACAAAACACCATCTTTTCCTAGGAATAATAATCCCTATCCTTGCTATAATAAATTTCATAGTTATATCAAACAATATTAAAACATTTATAGGATTGGAAAGCCCACAAGACCCCATAATTGTAGGAAGCGTATATGCAATCGCGTTTATACTGCCTTATATTTCTTATCAGATTTTTTTGAAAGAAAGATAATAAAATGGATTGTAACGTATTCATTATTCACGGAATCTATGGAAGCCCTGAAGAGAATTGGTTCCCTTGGTTAAAAAAGGAATTGGAATTATTAGGTTGCAGGGTGTTTGTTCCGAGATTTCCAAACCCTGCTAATCCAAAGTTCAACGAATGGATGGAATTCTTGGATAAATTTAAAGAGCATCTTAATGAGGACTCTATTGTTGTTGGCCACAGTCTAGGTGTTACTTTTTTATTGAGTGTTCTTGAAAAATATTCTGCAAAAGCAGCATTCTTTGTTGCTAGTGTTACTCCGGGAATAAAAAATGAGTTCTCATGGCAGATGAAGACATTTATAGACAAAAAACCGGATTGGAGTAAAATAAAGAATAACTGCAAAAATTTCTTCATCTACAACTCAGATAATGACCCTTACATCCCTTTATCAAAAGGGGAAGAATTAGCAAAAAACCTTGATTCAAAATTAAAAATCATCAAAAATGCAGGCCACTTTAATGAAAAAGCAGGATATAAAAAATTTGAGCTCCTATTAAAGGATATTAAAAACCTAATCACAAAACATTTATAAGGCAAAACTCAGTTCTGATTATTATGGCGGCGATAGTATAACCTGGTTAGTACATAGGCCTGTGGCGCCTATAGTTCGGGTTCAAATCCCGGTTGCCGCCCTTCTTTTCCGCAACATTTATATACATTTTAACCAAGATTTTTCTTATGGCAGACCCATTACCCTTTGCCCTTAAAGAAGCCCCGATGAATACTACCTATCTCCAGTATAAAGGGGTTTGGGACATGCAGGATTTGTATGAATACATGGCTTCTTTTTTCCATAAGCATAAGTTCAAGTTCTATGAACTGCGTTACATACAAAAGCGCCCTGGGCCTTTTGGGCCTGAGACGTATTATGTCTGGGAAGCAACAAGGAAAGCAGAAGAATATTATAAATTCATAATGAGAGTATTTTTGCACACCTTTGACACACAGGATATAGAGGTTGTCATGAAGGACGGCAGCAAGAGAACATATACAAAAGGAAGGTTATGGATACAGTTCAGGGGCAATGTGGAAATGGATTATGAGGGAAAATGGGAAGAGAATTCTTTCTACGCAAATCTAAGGAATTTCTACCATAAGTATGTTATCTGGAAAAAGATAGAAGGAATATGGTGGGATAACATGTACTATACTATTTTTATGAAATTGCACTCCTTAGTAAAAGAAAGGTTAAAGATGGAATCAGAAGGCTATGAGCATAGGCACTTTGCGGGTGTAAGATAAATGTCCGAACTCAGAATAGTTGTGGATCATTTAAGGCTTAATTACAATGGACCGTTTAATGCAAAAGACTTATTCAAACACATTACTGCGTTTCTTAATGAACGTGGTTTTGACACTAAGGTCGACAAGGAATTTGAGCACAGCACAAAATCAGGAAAGCAGATGGAATGGCAGATAAATCCCTGGAAGAGAGTAACCGATTATGTAAGGTACTGGCCTAAGGTCAGGATACTTGTTTCTGATTACAAGAAGGTTGATGCAGTAGTGGACAACAAGAAATCAAAAGTAGGCAACGGGCGCGTAGTGATATACATAGATGGTTACTTAGAATTAGACGAATCTAACAGGTGGGAAGGGATGCCAATGTTGCAGTTTTTTAGAAACCTATACAACAATTTTTTTTACAAAGTATACACAGAAAGGTTTGAGCAAAGGCTTAACCAGGATATGCATCATTTATATGATACAATAGAGCAATTTTTTAATATTTACAAGCATTATAAGGTTGTTTCAGAGCCCCAATTGTTTGAATAAAATGGCAGAAAAAAAACACGTATTGCATGATTTAAGGTTGAGCTATCACGGCCCTTTGTCAATAGAGGAATTTTATGCCGAAGTGGAGAAATGGATGGAAGAAAACGGCCTAAATAAAGATCTTAAAAGAAAATCTGAAGATGTTACCTCAAAAGGCAAGAAAATAGAGTGGGTAATAGAGACATGGAGACAAGCAACTCACCATGTAAGGCACTTAATAAGATTAAGAGTTCTGTTTAACCATGTAAAGGAAGTTAAGCTCAAAAGAAAAGGGCGCAATATTAAAATAAATCAGGCAGACGTGCTGATAGAAATAGATGGTTTTGTTGAGACTCACCTAAGCACCCAGTGGACAAATAAGCCATCCTATCAATTTTTCAGGACTTTGTTCGATAAATACATCTGGAACATAGGCATGACTGAGACTGAGAGATTAGAAGGCCAAGTAGGGACAGACTGCTATGCTCTGCACAAAAGGCTTAAGACTTTTCTTGAATTATATAAAATGAAAGTTGCATAGTATGGGCTGTGTTCAAAATGTAGGTTGCCATCAATTTGTGAGCACCCGTCATAGATGAGTACACGCGACAAGGGGGACGTCCTGCTCAAAAACCAACAGACAAACTGACTCGGTTTTTGGCACCACCTGCGGTGGCTTACGGAGAACCCACAGAGTGGGTGCCGGAAATCTCTGATTTCCGAGCATGTCGCCTTATGCTAACAACATAAAGTGCGAGCCGATGGCAACCCAAGCATTAGCGAGATTTTGAATACAGCCATAATATAGCAATATTTAAAAACAAATTTCTTTTCTTTTATAATGCTGGGCTTATGCGAGGGTAATCATTAAGTTCTTTGCTTAATGAGCCTCAGAGCGAAGCCTGGTCAAACGCGCAGGTGTTAGTAATAGCTGCGAAACTTAAGACCAGACAGAACAATCCATAATGGAGCACTTCTGTATAAGGAAGATATCCTGTTCCTTAGTGGATCCGAGTGCAAATCTAAAATTTTGCCGGAAAGGTTCGAATCCCTCCCCTCGCATTTTTTATGCCTCTGTAGCATAGTAGCCAGTGCGCCAGATTTTAAGATATCCCTTAAATCCGCAAGACCTTGGTATTACGCTAGACGAAAACTTCAAGCTCGCTTGAAGGCTTATGGTTAAGTCCGAATAGGTGGAGGTCCCGGGCGCACATCCCGGCAGAGGCTTTCAATATTCTATAGAAAACTTTTTAAACAATAATTACAATATCGCAGTCATGGCAAAGATAAGCAAAATAATGATTGCTAATGTTCCGACACTGAAAAAAGAGGCAAAGATTTCTGATGCAGCAAAACTCATGGCAAGTAAGCCTCATGGATGCGTGGTTATTGTCGAAGGAAAAAAGCCGATAGGAATAATTACCGAGTCAGATATAGTAAAAAATTTAATTTCTAAAAAAACAAATCCAGGAAAAAATGTAACAAAAATCATGAGCTCCCCAGTCACTAACATAGACATTAATACAAAAATAGAAAAGGCCAACAAAATAATTGACACAAAGCACTTCAGGAGATACCCCATAGTTCAAAATGAAAACCTAGTAGGTTTAGTGACTGAAAACAGGGTTGTGCAGGAAATAAATGATAATATAAAGTTCCACAGAAATATACAGAATGCAGTCCTTATCCTTTTTGTAATATTCGAGTTCGCTATTTTCGTTTTATATGAGTATTTAATCAAATTTTTTCCGTTTTTAAGGTGATATGATGATAAAGGCAAGAGCAATAATGACTGAAAATGTAATAACAATAAATGACAGTGCGACTCTAACAGAAGCATCAAGATTGATGGTAAACAAGCATGTCAAGAGTCTGCTGGTCATGAAAAACAAAACTCCAATAGCAGTTGTTACACAGAACGACCTGATAAAGGGATCATTAAATAAAATCTCAAGCAAGGTAAAAGGAGTAATGAATAAAAAATTCCTCGTAGTAGAACCTGATGCGAGCTACGCTTATTTGATTAAAAAATTAAAAAACGAAAAGATAGGAAAATTCCCTGTTGTTGAGAACAACAACTTGGTTGGAATCATAACAGAGACAGACCTTGTAGAGGCCACAAGAGATTTTACAAAGTTTCATCAAATAATGCAGGAAGTCATACTCACTGTATTTGGCCTCATGACTGCTTTTTTCCTGTTTTTCTTCAGTCCTCTTGGGCAATCCATCTTTAGAGGCTAGTTAAAACCAATTTTGTCCATGAGTATAGCAATCTTTTTATATCTTCCATTCTTAACTATATTTATGGGCCCGTAGTCTAGTGGCTATGACGTCGCCTCGACATTAAATAGATCATATTTATGGGTATATATTGAAATGGCGGAGATCAAGGGTTCAAAACGATCTTTTCCGCTTACGCGCAAAAGCTCGACCAAAAGCTTTCGGGAGCCACATTCACTCCGTTCGGTGGCTCGTGCTTCGCAATGGAAAAGGTTGATGAAAGTCCCTTCGGGCCCATTAAATTTCAATCAATTAAAATGAATTCAGAGATATATCGGAAAATTATTTTTACATTGATTTTCCTAGTCCTTATTTTGATATCTTTCCTGATTATAAAGCCATTCATTACAGCGGTTCTTACAGGAATAATTTTTTCTTATATATCCTACCCATTATATTCAAGGATCAATAAAAAAATTAAAAATAAGAATATTTCTTCGCTGATAGCTTCTTTGCTGGTGATACTGGTAATAACACTGCCTTTATTTTTTGTGCTTAATACAATATCCAAGGAAGCTTATACCACTTATCTTTTATCCAGGCAGAAAATAACAAGTGGACTGTTTCTTGAAGAATGTGATCCTGCTGACAAGCCCTTATGCAAAACAACAAATTATTTGATTGACAAGGCCAATGACCCTCAGATAAGATACTATATAGAGACTACAATTAAGGAAACAACGACAAAAATAACAGATAGCATTTCCAACATCCTGTTTTCGATTCCGATTTTTATACTCGACTTATTTATAATTCTTTTTGTCATGTTTTTTCTTTTTAGAGACGGTAAAATTTTTGTTTATAAGATTGAAAGGCTTCTGCCTTTAAAGGACAGGTTTAGGCAGCATGTCTTTAAAAAACTAAATGATATGACCTATGCAGTTATTTATGGGAGCATAATAATAGCAATAATCCAGGGCACCTTGGGAGGAATAGGTTTCCTCGTATTTGGATTGCCTTCGCCTCTTCTTTGGGGAGCAGTAATGACTTTTGCAGCTTTGATACCTTATGTAGGTTCTAGTATAATCTGGCTCCCCGCATCTCTGATACTGATATTTAATGGCTATTTTAATCTAGAGACAACTTTAATTGTAAAAGGAATACTTTTTATGCTTTATGGCATGTTTGTTATTGCCACAATAGACAATATATTAAAGCCTAAAATAATAGGTGATAAGGCAGGATTGCACCCTATTTTAGTCTTGCTCGGAGTTGTTGGTGGCTTGTCTCTTTTCGGTTTTATAGGGATAATCCTAGGCCCAATAATATTTGCAATGTTAGTTGCTTTTATAGATATATATGAAGAAGAGAAGAGATAGAACTGCAATAACTGAAGTTGATGCGAAAGTCGGTGCTTGTGCGTAATATGCCAATGCATATAGTTCCGCAGGATTGTGCACTACGACCTGAGCAAAGCGAAGTTGAGAAGCATGTTAAGGCCTCGCACAAGCCGTGAACGCGACGAGCGACTGCGAGTCGCTCGCAATTCACAGAGTTTCACACCAACCTCCCAATAAATAAAAACCATTAACCTAAACCATAGATATCTTAGAATGAAAAAAAGAGGCATATTTTCTGTAATTTCAATAATAATTTTCCTTACAATAATTCAGACTGCCTTTTCAATTTATGAAGAGTCCGTTTATTCCGGATCTGTAGAAGACGGCGATTCTGTCGAGATAGATGGTCATCTTTTTGAATTTGTAATAGAACCTATAAGCAGCAAAGTTGTTGTCAAAATAGATATTTCAGGAGTGATAGTTTCAAACGGCGAATGCAAAATAAAGAGCAATTTTGATATATGCATAAGCAACGTTTCATTTTCTTACAGAAACCTTACAACCTATAGGGATGTATACAAAGCAATAGTAAACATATACCAGATAAAATCAAAGATAGATATAACTCATACTCTTAGCAAAAGCAACATTTTGATAGATGAAGAGGCAGACGCACAACTATCAATAGAAAATACTGCTGATATCGTTGCAGAAGATGTCCTGGCCACAATAAAACTTCCTTCTTCGGTTTTAGCTACGGAACTGGAAGGATGCAAGAAAACTTTTGACAGCATAGTATTCGATGAAGATGTTCATCCCGGCCAGATAAAGACATGCACCTATAAGATAAGAGGCTTGTCAGGAGGTGATTTTGAATTAGCTGCAAATGTGACTTATTTCAACGGGATTGAAAAAGTAAGCGCAACATCCACGACAATAGAGGGCCAGGTGTACAACAGCTCGCTGAAAATAAGCTCCAAGCTCAATAAAAGCAGGTTCGATATAGGTGAAAAAATGAATTTAACGATAAATATCAAAAACATGAATGGAGAGCATGATTTAAGAATAACCACTTTTAGAATAAAAATACCTCAAAATCTTTTGCTCATTAAAAAGCCAAAAGAGGCATTAAGAACCAATGATATATTGAGCTGGAGCGGCAGTCTGTCAACGAATGAAGATAAAGATTTTTTAATCCAATTACAGGCCAAGAGATCCGGAAACCATACCATTGTATCGGAAGCAAGCTACAAGATAAGCAAATTTCTTAGGACTGCAAAAGGTGTATCTAATGTAGAGGTTTATTGTGATTGCCCACACATCTTATATGATTTTTCTGAACAACTCACCCTGCCAGGGCAAAAAACTAACCTTAGGGCTCTTCTTACAAATCCGAGTAAAATCCTCGTCTTTAAAAATATCAAGATTGATTACAATACAAATATTCCTAATGTCCAGGATTTCTCAACTACACATACAGATATAAAATCTCTCGAAAGCATAAAAATTTTTGACTCCCAGGTTATCGGACCAAACATCGATGAATCCTATAACTTTAACATAACAGCCATCTACGAATCAGCAAACCAGATTTTTGTCCAGAGGGAAAATATAATAATAAAAATTCCGGATAAAAAAGAACCGATAATTGAGGAACCGTTGGAAACAGAAGAACAAGAGGTAGTTGAAGAGCAGGTTACAGATACAGTTTTAGGGGACGAAGAAGTTGAAGAAGATACAGAAGAAAGTGAAGAAGAAATTGATGTAGAGGAACCAATTATAACAACAGTGGACTTTGAGAAAAAAAACTCATCGAGAACATACTTATTGATTGCAATAATAGGTGGAATTGCTTTTGTTTTGATTATACTTGCGATATTCAAAAAAAGAGGTAATTACGTAAATAAGGTTGCATATGCAAAGAAACCACAATCAAAAACAACCATAGAACCTGAAAAAAGGAGCATAAAAGAGCTATTACATCTTGATTTATTGAAAAAACCTGATTTCCATAAAGAATCAGAAGGTCAATGGGAAAAGGATGAAGATTATAAAGAGCTGGAAAGGCAGATAAATAGGATAGGAATTTCTCCTGAAGGACAGACAAAAAAAAGTTTATTTGGAAGGTTTAAGAGAAAATAAAAAACGCCGACGCCCGGATTTGAACCAGGATACCCTTGCGGGAATCAGCTCTCAAGGCTGACGCAGTGCCAGATTGTGCCACGTCGGCAGTTACAAAACTATAGAAGTTTATGTTTTATTTAAAGTTAACTAGTATTAGTATTTATTTCTCTCCAAGAACATAAGCAAATATCAACGGCGCAACAATAGTCGCATCAGATTCTATTACGAATGAAGGTGTATCCACAGATATCTTTCCCCATGTAATTTTTTCATTAGGCACAGCGCCGCTGTAGCTGCCGTAAGAAGTTGTGCTATCGCTTATCTGGCAGAAGTATCCCCATAGTCTGCATTCTTCATTAAGATCCTGCTGTATCAACGGAACAACACATATTGGAAAATCTCCTGCTATTCCACCTCCAATCTGAAAAAAGCCTATTGAAGAATTTTTAGAATTTTCCCTATACCAATCAATCAAAAATGACATCTGCTCAAGGCCGGATTTAACGATTTGTATATTCTTGATCTGTTCATTATAATAATTTCTTCCTCTTGTCAGCGCAACAAAAATATTTCCTAATGTAGAATCTTCCCATCCTGGAGTCCATATTGGAAGGTTTTTCTCACACGCTGCTATCAGCCAGGAATCTTTAGGATCAATCTCATAAAATTCTTCCAATGCACCGCTTTTGATTACTTGATACATATATTCATACGGAAAATACCTCTCATTGTTTTCATCAGCTTTCTTCCAGAGCTTGAAAATCTGCTTCTCTATCCTTCTCATTGCTTCCTCTTCTGGAATGCACGTGTCAGTGACACGATTCATATGCTCATCAAACATTTTTTTTTCGTCATCTGCACTCAAATAACGATAATTTGGAACGCGCTTGTAATGCTTATTTGCAACTAAATTGAACAAATCCTCCTCTAAATTTGCCCCGGTGCAGCATATAGCATGGACTTTGCCTTGTCTAATCATCTCTGCCAAGCTTATCCCAAGTTCTGCAGTAGACATAGCTCCTGCCATGACCAGAAACATCTTACCGTTAGAATCAAGAAGCTTGACATATGCTTCAGCAGCATCCACAACAACAGCAGAATTAAAATGCTTATAATTTCTTTTTACAAAACTCTTAACAGCCGTAAAATCATCCACTTTCATACCACCCAATAATAAGAGAATTCTAACTCATATTAATCTTTTTTGTTTTTTTATTTCTTATTTCATTCCTTCTTACTAACAGTCTCTAATTCTTCTGATTTCTCCATCTCAAGAAAAGCATTGGCAAGCTGCCTTCCACCAACAACCTGAGGCAGAACAACTATTGTAGCTCCGACCTTATGTAGCCTGTCAACTGCATGCTCGTCTTCTGCTTTTGCCGCTAAATTGAGCTTTGGATTGAGTTCAGTAGCTGACATTATTAGATAGATGTTATCAGAGTCTTCCCCTAATGTAGCTACAAGACCTTTTGCCTTTTGTATCCCTGCTCTTTTCAGAACATCGGAATCCAAAGAATCTCCTTGTAAAATATTTTCTCCGGAAGATATGAGTTCAGCACATTTACTCGCTTCTTTTTCCACTATAATGTACTTCTGTTTCTTTTCTTTTAATACGCTGCAAACATACTTTCCGAGCTTACCATAACCACAAACAATCGTATGATCTTTTTCTTTTTTCATTCTAACCAAACCTCCTTTTATTCCTCCTAATAATGATCTTGTCTGGCCTTCTATAATTGCGCCGGCGATAAAAATAGCCATATAAAGGACCAGGCCGATACCAAAAGATAAAAGCACTATAACTAGAATCTTGCCATAATCGCTGGTAACATCATGCTCCACTCCAACAGTTGTTACTATTAATATAACTTGGTATAATGAATCAAAGAAATCTAAACCTTCTATTATGCTGAAAGCATAGGTGCCAGCTATAATAAGTACTGCAAGAAGAAAGACTCCGAATAAGAAGTTTCTGATATTTGTATCTGGCATTATCCACCTCTTTTTTTGATAATATTAACCTTATTAATAGAATTTATTTTTATATTTATCTAAAAAACAGGTAATTTACTAAAACTTTTTAAATATGCAGCTTTACTGCAAATATTATGATAGATCCGATAATTATTGGAACTGTAGCTTTGGATTCTTTAGAGACACCATTTGGCAAAGTCAAGGACGTGATTGGAGGTTCAGCTACTTACGCTTCTATAGCAGCTTCACTTTTCTCAAAACCAGGAATTCTTTCAATAGTAGGAAAAGATTTTCCTGATAAAAATATAAAAATTCTCAATGAAAAAGGAATCAACACCGAAGGAATAATTTTAGGGGATAAAACCTTCAAGTGGCAGGGCTATTATGAGTTTGACATGAACGAAGCCAAAACAATAAAGACAGAACTAAATTCTTTAGAATCTTACAAGGTAAAAGTCCCTGAAAGTTATAAGGATGCCAAATACCTTTTTCTTGCAAATATTGATCCTGAGCTGCAGCTTGAGGTTATAAACTCCCTAAAAAAACCTGAACTGGTCGTCATGGACACCATGAATTTCTGGATTGAAAACAAACGCGAGCAGCTGCTTAAAACCATAGATAAAGCAGACATACTTGTTCTTAATGATGGTGAAGCAAGGCAGCTTTTCGATACTCCTAATCTTGTAAAAGCAGCAAGAGCAGCCTTAAAGTTACACACAAAAGCAGTTATCATAAAAAAAGGAGAGCATGGAGCTTTGTTGTTTACTGATAGCAAGCACTTTAGTGCACCTTCATACCCTCTGGAAAACATAAAAGATCCTACAGGTTGTGGAGACAGCTTTGGTGGCGCACTTACAGGATACCTAGCCAAAACTCATGATTTAAGTGAAAAAAATCTAAGAAAAGCAGTAGTATATGGCAGCGTAATAGCATCTTTTAATGCAGAAGATTTCTCTATAGAAAGATTGAAGAAAATCAAACATGAAGATATAGAAAAAAGATACAAGGAATTTCAAGCAATCATAGAAATCCCATAATTTTGGAAATAGTTAAGGATTTCTAGGACACGAGGAAATGCAAGGCATTTCTGGTGTGCCGAAAATCTGAAAGGGATTTTCGAGCATGCCAAAAATGCTTTTGCATTTTTGTGCATAAGAAAATTTTAAAACTCTTCCTTTATATTTGCAGTCACAACCATTGTCAAGGTTGCTCCCACACCTTTCATTTCTTTCCTGAAATTTATGATAAAGTCATTGAACTCTTCCACATCTAGAAATTTTAATTTGACAATGACATCATACTCTCCTGTCACTCCAAAAACTTCTTTGACATTTTTTGTATTCAGGAATTTGTTGTTGATATAGTCAGAAGTCGTACCTTTGATCAATAAAAATGCGATGAAATTCTCCCCGATTGCCTTATTATCCAGCTTGATGGTAAATTTATCTATTACACCAAATTTTATCAGTCTTTGAATCCTTTGATGCACTGTACTGGGTCTTATGCCTGTATTTTTAGCGATTAGCTTAATTGGTTCTCTTGAATTTCTCTTCAAAATATTAATAATCTTTAAGTCTTTATTATCCAGTTTCATGAATAAAAACCTCTATTTCCCATAAAAAATACACTAAATATATAAAATTATCGTACAATAACTAAAAATTCCAAGAAATCATGGAAAATTTCCATAAAATCAACAAAAAACTATATAAATATCTATTGAATACATGTTACTGTGATTAAAAATGGACAAAACTAAAAATTATGAAGTTAAAGATATTAAATTAGCAGATTTTGGAAGAAAGGAAATTGAAATAGCAGAAAAAGAGATGCCGGGATTAATGGCAATAAGGGAAAAGTATGGAAAAGAAAAGCCGCTTAACAACGTTAGAATAACCGGAAGTCTGCACATGACAGTGCAAACAGCTGTTTTGATAGAGACTTTAACAGCACTAGGAGCAAATGTAAGATGGGCTTCATGCAATATTTTTTCTACACAAGATCATGCAGCTGCAGCAATAGCCAAGGCAGGAACCCCTGTTTTTGCATGGAAAGGAGAAAGCCTAAAAGAATACTGGGCATGTACAAAAAAGGCATTGGATTTTGGAAACAGCAAAGGACCTCAGCTTATAGTTGATGACGGGGGAGATGCCACATTGATGATTCACAAAGGCGTGGAAATAGAAAAAGACCCTTCAATTTTGGATAAAAACTATGGAGATGAGGGAGAAGATTTTAGAGAATTGATGGCATGCCTCAAAAAGTGTCATTTAGAGGACAAAAACAAATGGGCCAACATAGTGAAAGAAGTAAAAGGAGTTTCAGAAGAAACAACCACTGGAGTCCATAGGCTGTATCAGATGATGAAAGATAAGAAATTGCTGTTCCCTGCAATAAATGTAAATGATTCTGTAACCAAATCAAAATTTGACAATCTTTATGGAGTAAGGGAAAGCCTTGCAGATGGAATAAAACGTGCAACAGATGTGATGGTAGCAGGAAAGACAGTTGTTGTATGTGGTTATGGAGATGTAGGAAAAGGTTGCGCACAATCCATGAGAGGTTTTGGAGCGAGAGTAATAATAACCGAAATAGATCCTATCTGCGCGCTGCAGGCAGCTATGGAAGGTTTTGAAGTCAAGACAATCGAAGAAGCTTTGGATGAAGCAAATATTTACGTTACTGCCACAGGCAATAGTGATATAATCAAATATGAGCACATGAAAGCTATGAAAGACCAGACAATTGTTTGCAACATAGGTCATTTCGATAACGAGATACAGGTGGCAGAACTGGATGAAGCTACAGGTGTAAAAAAGATTAACATAAAACCGCAAGTTGACAAGTATGTTTTCCCTGACGGCCATGAAATTTTCTTACTTGCAGAAGGAAGATTAGTAAATCTTGGCTGTGCTACTGGTCACCCTTCTTTTGTTATGAGTAATTCATTTACTAACCAGGTTCTTGCGCAGATAGAATTGTGGAAAAACAAATATGAACTTGGAGTTTACGTATTACCAAAAATCCTGGATGAAGAAGTCGCACGTCTACACTTAGAGAAGTTAGGCATTAGCCTGACGAAGCTTAGCAAAGAACAGGCAGATTACATAGGTGTTCCATTAAAGGGACCATATAAGCCAGAGCACTATAGGTATTGATTTATTTATTCTTTAGGTATTTGGAATATTCTACCATCTCATCGACTGTTTTCATCTCCTCAGATTTCATCATTCCATAAAGTTTCCTCATTTCTTCATGTGAAAGCTGGGATGGAGGTTTTCTGAAATATGTAAAGTAAAGTGTACCAATAATTCCTATAATTATTAAGGCTGATACAGCATGCCCTGGTTTTAGTTTACCTAGTAAGTCACCAAATATAACAGCTCCAGTTGGGCCAGCTGCTTCTGAACCAGATTCATCCTCACTCAAAGTTTCTCCTGTTTTTTCTGCGCCTTCCTCAAATTCAGACACGGTGCATTCCATTTCTATCTCCTGTTCCAACAGATATTCGCATTTTGTATCTGAGTAAAAAGGCAAGACCTTGACATCCTCACAGCTTCTTGTTTGTTGACCGTCCAAACATTCAGACCACTGACTACACTCAACCGTATATCTGCATGACCATCCTCCACCACCTCCACCACCCGAGCTTGAAGAACTTGAAGATGTATCTTGAATATCAGCATTAAAATTCGTAGAACTTGAAGAATTCATAACATTCCCAATAGTATCGTTGCACCTTACATAATAAGTTCCAGATGTATCAGAAGTAAATGATTGTGAATTTGAATGTGATGCTGAGCTTGTAGAAGACATTTGACTCATGGATGAAAAATTAATGTTGGTAGTAGCAAAATTGCATATGGCCGTTTCGTCAGTCGTTACAGATAAAGTTACAGTTACTGTCGACGTCCCGGAATTTGATGTGCTTATTGATGTTATTTCAGGTGCAGAGCTGTCTTCCACTTCTATTGTCAATATACCGGAGACATTGGGGTTCTGGCTTAGGGTTATGTTTACAGTTATATTGCCAGCATTCGTAGGTGTGAAATTTATTATACCCTCATTTGTTATATTAAACAATGTTGAGTTGTCAAAGAAGGTAATAATATCGTTATCTAGGTCTGTATAATTTACGTCGTAAGTAAACAATCTATTGCGTTCAATAGTTTCTGTACCCAATGTGTGGCTAAATTCCTGCAATGTATTGTCTATCGTCAGATTTATGCTGTAGACAAAGTCACTGAATCCAGTGCCGTCATAAACTCTTACACTGAAACTCCAATTTTCGTTTTTTGTTGTATTGGCTGAATTTATGGTTGTAGAGTTCCTCAATGATGCGTTTTCAATGCCATTAATGTACCATAAGGTTTCGTTAGCAGTTATTGTGTCATTATCCTTGTCATCAAAGGACCAGGATGCTGTTAAACTGCCATTGGTCATGTTTAGATCATCAAGATTACTTATTATAGCATTACTGGCATTTGGAAGATCATTGACATTAGTGACATTTAGTGTTACATTATTTGAAAATGTAAAATCATTGCTGTCATTAGCAGTGAACCTCACATATCTGATCCCAAAGAAATCCTGATCAGGTGTCAAATTAACTATCCCTGTATTTTGATTGACTGTTATTGTTATGTTTTCTACAGCTGCTTCTAAAGTGAAAGTTAAGGTGTCATTGTTCGGATCAGAAAAATTTCCGCTTATATTAAATCCCGTTGAGGTATCTTCCGGCCATGTTTGGTTTGGTATACTGGTTTCCAGTACAGGATTTGCGTTTTCCGCCAATACAAATCTGTTTTTAATGTCAGCACTACCTTGTACGAAAATAAAGCTGACAAACCCGACTTCTGTAACATTTACACAAGTGTCCATCAGGCCTAAACTAGTTCCGCCAACAGATATGTTTACCTTATTTAACGATGAGTTGAACACAACATTAAATGTGTTGAAGACATTGAAATCAATACCTCCAACACCATCGCTGAAAAATGTGGTTCTCTGGGTTGTATCCTCGCAATCAACTTTTTCTATAGTCTCACTTTCAACCTCATCCCACACCCTGAACCTGAACAAGTATCCAGACTTATTGCTTGCTGTAAACTCAACCTCAAACCTGCCGTTGCTGTTGGCATCTGCATCAAATGTGAAATTGATGAATTGATCAGTCGTCAGGTTGCTGGTTAAAGTATAATTATCAAATACATTCGAGGATTTGATATTGACCTGTGTGCTTTCATTTAGATAAACTTTGGTAGGGATAGCATAGGCAGCGATAGAAAGAATTGAAAACACGATAATAATAAGGATAAATAATCTACATAACCGTCTTTTTATAATCATGTCATTAAAATTAGAATTCTAATATATAAAATTATTGTATAAATCTGAATTTATCATCTCTTTTTTATTTTAAGGGCTTGTTTTTCCGGACAGATTTCATCAAATTATCAGGTCTGGTGTAATATTCTGCCATTATTTTACCGACATCATCAACAGTATTTACCTCCTTTTTGACCAGCCATTTAAGGACATTTTCTTTTTCGTGAAGTGATTTTTTCAGTTCACTGTTAGAGAAACCTGTAAATAGGCCTATTGTATTGAGCAATGTCGTTGACCTATTTACCTTCCTGAGCTTTCCTGACTTTATGTCAAGCTGTATAAGCACTTTAGCTTCTGAGTTTGGATTTATTTCTGAAATCTGGAATGTTTTCCTTATACCTGAACGACGATTTCTATACTGCACAACAATCATCGAAATTGCAGGCAGCATTGTTTTTGGTATCTCTATCGGAGGGTTTGTAAGCCTTGTTAATGTCTCTCTGGTGTCGTTTGCATGCACAGTTGCATAAACACTATGGCCAGTATGGATTGCTTCAAATAAAACCTCAGCTTCCCGTTTTCTTCTTATCTCTCCAACCAGAATCCTGTCAGGTCTCTGCCTTAATGAGTTAACCAGCAGATCAAGCATTGAAACTTCCCCTTTGCCTTCCGGATTCGGAAGCCTTGTTATCATGGGAATCCAATGCAGGAACCTTGGAAGCTGTATTTCTCTTGTATCTTCTATGCTTATTACGCGTTGATTTGGTGGAATGAAATTTGCAACTACATTCAGCATGGAAGTCTTGCCTGAAGCGGTTCCACCTGCTATCAGGGCCGAAAGCTCAAACTGTACTCCTAACCATATCAAAGCTGCAGCTCCAGTGCTTATGGTTTCTGATCTTATAAAGTCGGTTATGGTCCATGGCTTTGCAGCAAATTTCCTTAGAGTTATGGTATTTCCCAAGACAGATATTGGGGCTAAAGTGGCATTTACCCTATCGCCTCCTGAAAGATGCGCATCCATTAAAGGCTCAAGTATGGTTATCTGCCTTCCGATCCTTCTTCCTATCATTGATGAGTAATGCCTTATCTGCTCCTCATTTTGCAGCTTTATGGTTGTTTTCAGCCACCCGTACTGTTTATGGTAAACCCACACTGGATCTTCCGCATTGTTTATTGCAATTTCCTCCAGATTTATATCATCCATAAGAATCTCTATTGATCCAAGACCCAGACTTTTCTGCGTTAAAAAGGATTTCAGAAAGTTGATCGTTTTTTCATCAGCATCCGGAAAATGTTTATTCAGCAAAATTTCTATGGCTTGACCAAACTTTTGCTCTATGATGCCGGTATCCTTTGTGTTTAAAATATCGGCCATGCCTATGCTTACCTGTGTTGTTAACTCCCTGATTACCCTGTCCAGGACTATCTCTGTATTTTTGCTTATGCCTGATATAGAAACATCATAGATTGGAACAAATTCGCCTTTTTTTGTATATATCCTTATGCTTATAGGTATATCTCCAGACTTAAAGTCATAAGTAGAAATATTCTTAGTACCCTCTATGTCAAATTTAGGTATTTTGATATCGGGATGTTTTTTTGTTTTAGGATGGCGTTTCTTTATACTGGTTTTATGCCTTATCTTTCTTTTCAAACTTCCACCTCTTTTTTATGATTACTTGAAAAAAGCCCCTAATTTTTTCAATTCCTTTTCAAAAACTTTCTTTTTGTCATTGACATCCTTGAACTTTTTCTCTAACTCAATTATCTGATTTCCAGTGTTCCTGCTTTTTGAGCTTAGCTGGAAAGATCTGGCCTTTTTTACAAGATCAATCAGCTCATTTTGCAGATCGTCTCTGTCCTTATTTATCTTTTCAATGAAGTTCATTACCCCAAGCTTTTTATTGAAGAATGCTTTCATTTTTTTAGATGCTTCCTTGACATCCTTCATCTTGTTTTCCTTGGACGCTATCTTCTTTATTATGGTCTCCTGAAGCTCCTTTATTTTCTGCATCTGATTTTCGCTCTGCTCCAGCAATGGCTGTATGAGCTCTTTTTCCTTCTCGACTCTGGCTTGCGTAGCTTTGGCCAATAGTTCCAGCTTTTTTATATGCTCTTCAGAATTCTTAATGCTTTCCTCTTCAGTGTTGGCCTTTACCCCAACTTGTTTGATGATCTCTCTTAAACCATTAAGCTTCTCATTAATGAGTTTCTCACTCTCCTCAAGAGACTTTGCTTCAATCTTGTCATGCTCCAGTATTTCCTCTTCTTTTTGTACCTCTGCCAGTATATTTTGGTATTTCTCTTTCTCACTGATGATCCTGTTCGTTACCTCTCCTAATTTGTTCATTGACGTTGTTTTTTGTTCTTGCAGCTTTTTGTCCAGATTTATCTTTAAATCTTCATATTTCTTCAGTTCCATCAAGTCATTTTTTATGCTGCCTATATCCAGGCCAAGCTCTTTTTTGATCTTGTCAAACTCCTCTTTTAGGCTTTTCAGCTTATCGGATTCTTTCTCAAGAAAACTTAATGAAATCTCTGCTTTCCTTACGAAAACCTCTTTTTTCCCGGAAAATTCCTTAGCCTTTTCCTTCACATCCTTTTTTCCAAGTTTTCTGGCAACTAAAAAAGGTTTTGCGAACTTGTACTCCATGTTTATGATTCCTTCCTCTTCAAGAAAATCAGCCCATTCCATAACAATGGTTGTGCTTACTCCAAGCTCTTTTGCAGCATCAGCAGAAGAGATTCTTCCTTTTGTATTGATGAGATTAACTAGCTTATCAACACCAGTTTCTATTACCGAGCTTGTCAGTGTCATTTTAGTAATTAGCAGATTTATGGTTTAAATATGTTTTGGAAACCAACGAAGTTGGTGCCAAAAATCTTTGATTAATTGGAAATAAAACATTTCCAATTTGCTCGGAAATCTTCGATTTCCGACATTTGAGCATCTTCGATTTCCAAAGCTAGAAAATCCTGAATTGCGAGCGACTCGCAGTCGCTCGTCGCATCTCACGATTTTCCGCTGTTTCTATGCCGTTAGTCGCATCTAGCATCATAGAAATCCAAATGATCTGAATCTAAATAAAACCAGGAATATGATGGATCTCTAATTACACAATCTGTCGTAGATTGTGATCCATAATAGATATAGTCAACAGCACTCCTTGTCAGAGCACTTAATCCAGCATCTATTCTTTCTTGTGAATTTACAAGGCTTTCAATTCCATATGATGAAGAGCTTAAGTCATTTTCAAACCTCATAATGTAGCTTGGAGCGTCACTATGTTCTATATAATAAGAATTAATCAAATGAGTGTTTAAATTAGCTGCAGAAGAGGATGGATCAACAGTGGTTTCTGTTATTGTATTGTTCACCAGCCCATTATTGTTGACCAGGTACAATGGATCCACAAATCCAGTTATGTTTATTTTCTTTGTAATGGGTTTGTCTATCTCCCACGATGCTGTTTTTTTCCTATCCTGGATATCAACCTCTAGATCGACCGTAACATCCACCTTCCAGGGTCCTGATTGGCTTATTGTCACATCATTGTCTTCAAGAGTAAATTCCAATTCTATGCCGGTTTTATTGGCATGTACTTTCATTCTTTCCGTCCAGTTGAAGAAAGTGTGGCCCTTCATGATGTCCATGTTTTGAGAATCAATTGTTCCATTGAGGAAAGCACCCTTAAAAGCA
>CEPX01094796.1_pt1 | contig 27255 bp, 23 predicted proteins | sample 361361 | NCBI WGS metagenome assembly CEPX01 (sample SAMEA2619974, study PRJEB7988) | marine metagenome | biome: marine biome (ENVO:00000447); feature: mesopelagic zone (ENVO:00000213) & marine oxygen minimum zone (ENVO:01000065); material: "saline water (ENVO:00002010), including plankton...
CCCCGCCATAATCAATTAAGCTAATTTCTTCAAAAAAATCAAAATCAAATAAAAACTTTTGAATATAAACTAAAATTATTGAAACAAAAATCCCCACTAAATACCCTCTTATTGTTTTATGATCTCCAAATATCCTTACACCCTTAAATGACTTGCCAAAATCTAAAGGAGTATTGAAACTCTTAAACACAAATTTAGATCCTCCAGCACCCATATTAGCACCATACGCAGGAAGAAAAAACCATAACATTTGAAGTATCAATAAAATAATCCTTACCATAACCTTATCTAAATCTACTAATTATTAAATTTATTCCTCTTAATCACTTGCTCCCTATCAACTTCATAGTCTATCACTAGTAACTGCAAAACAAAAGATACAATATTCCCAATAAAGATTACACTAAAAACTACATTCAAATCAAAAATATAAAATAAAAATAAAGTAGCCCGTTTAAATCCCAAATCAAGCTTTGCCCTTTTCCTTAACAAAGTATTCAAAACAACAGCATAATATGACAATCCAAACAACTTCAATCCAATAGATCCATTTAATGCAAATGCTAAAAAAACAAATAACTCAGAAATTCTATCGGCAATCATATCCTTAAACTCCCCTTTATCTGAAGTTAAATTCAACTTTCTAGCTAATGCACCATCAAATATATCAAATAAAAGAGCTACAGCAAGTACACTAAATCCTATATTATAATATTTTAAAAAAAACAAAACACCAGAAACAAGGCTCAAAACTAAAGAAGTAACTGTAAGATAATCTGGTTTTAATTTTAATTTTCTAAATAACTCTATTACAGGATCAAAAATCCTATCCATTATCTTGGTTAAATTAGGTATAAAATGATACATATCAAGCTCACCATCACCTGAGATACTACATCTCTTGTATATTTTTTAGTATTCTTTATTCTAAAATTAGAGAAAGGGAAAAATGGTTTTTTCTGGAAACTTACTATATAATCTAAAACTAAATGTAATGAAAAAAACACAACAGGCACATAACTCCCAATAAATACACTTAAAGGCACAACCCATAGATAAGATACTGGCTCTTGAAGGGGAGTTCTCCAATTTAGATGCCTTATTGTTCTAAAATTCTTTAACTTAACAAATATAGGAATTTTAAGAAAATGGTCTATATCTACCAACACTCCAAAAATAAAAGCTAATACAAACTCATAAAAACTTAAATCAAGATACTTCCCTAACACTAAAACAGACAACATATGTGTAAATGTATTCATCAAACCAGAAGTTCTACATTAATTTATAATGCTTTGTCTTGTTTCCTAACAATTCAGAATACTATATTTATTAAATATTCAGTGACCTTCAAAGATATAAAGTATAAAACCATAGAAATACCTATAAACGCAGGAATATATCTTATTCCTGATTTGATTGTCCCTTTCTTAATAGAAGCAACAATTAGAGATGAAAACAAAGCTGTGAAAAATAAAGATCCAACAGCAAAAAATCTAAAATCCTGGAGTCTTATCCCAACACCAGAAAATGATATTGGAAGAGTTCCAGCTGCAGGAGCAAGATTACTTCCAAGATCAGCTGATAAGGACTGCAAAACCTGAATTAATGCCCCAGACAAAGCAAACATAAATGGTGCTGCTATAATAGCTGCAAAAGTTATAAAGATAGCATAAGTTGTAACACTTGCAGAGATTTCTTTGACCATAATTTTCTGATCTTGAATATTTGAAGCTATTTTATTCAACAAGTCACCAATCTCACCTCCAGCATCTATACCTTCAATTAACATACTTATTGCTCTTTGTAAAACAACAGAATCATATTTTTTAGAAAACTTAGAAAGTGCATCCTTGAGATTTTCTCCACCCATAGTTTCCTTTGCAACATATTCTATTTCATTTGCAAGAACTCCAAACCTAGGCCTTACTGCATACCACAATGCCTTATCTATAGTCATCCCTGCCTTAATATTAGAAGAAGTAAGTTGTAAATAATCAGAAAGTACATCCTCGATCTCAACTTTCCTTTTATAGATTCTATAATCTATAATAATATACAACAAGATCCATTCAGAAAACAAAATCAAAACAAATATTATTACCCACAATACAACCAAAGCATAAGCAACTGTCTTTAGTTTAACAAAACTTTTTGAAAAATAAAATAATATTAAAGCAGATAATATAAGATTAATTATAATCCCAATATTAAATAATTTCTTAATAACTTCATCAGATTTAATCTCAATACCCGCCTTATTGAGGTACTCCTTTAATTGTTTCCTTCTAATGAATTTTTTATTAGAAATTGTCTCAGACCCCTTATCTTTTTTAAAAAATTTAGGAATTGGAATCTTTGGCTTTTTTATCTTAATCTTTTTTTTCACTTCTTCAACTTTACCTTTATTTTTCTCTCCTCCAATTTTCTTTAATTTTTCAACAATATCTGAGACAGAAAACTTACTCCCTCTCAGTTTCTTAATTTCTTGCAACTTTACATATGTTTTCTTGGAATTTTCTTTCTTAGCAACAAGCCTAGGCTTTTCTTTTTTAGTTTGTTTCTTTTTCCACTCTCCAAACTTCTTATCAAACTTCCCTTTGCCTGACTTAGTGGTTTTTTTTACCATTTTAAAATTCAATAGGAGGTCTTGAAAATCTTATTATAGATAAAAACATAAATTGCATAAATGTCAAAAAGATTAACAACACCACAAAAATCTCAAAACCAATTTTAATATCTACAAAAGATGCCAAAATAATCAACATAGTTAATCCTAATGTAGGCATGATAACAGCTATGATCATATAGAACATTGCCAAAGGATTTAATTTCTTACCATACCGGTTTATTTCAATATATTGTTCTTTAGAAATCTGCTCAATAACAGTAACTAATGATTTAGAAACTTCAGCACCAGTCCTAATTGAATTCAAAATTTGCCACATAACTCGTCTAAAATTAGATGAAGGATTTATTTCAGAGGCTTCAGACAAGGCATCTTCTAAATTTGTCCCCAATTCTACCCTCTTAACAATCTCCCTAGTATAACCTCCAACAACCTTAAAATTTGTTGAAATATTTGCCAAAGCATTATACAAAGAAACTCCGGACTCTAACTCAACCACTAAAAACCTACCAGCAAAAACAATCTCCCGGTTGATGTCTTTCTCCCATTTTACCATCTTAAATTCTGGAAGTTTCAACATATACAAGAATAAGATAACAAACAATATAGGAACTAATAATAACAATGCAGGACTTAATGTAATAGACTTTGCTAACAATAGAAAAACAAAAGCACTCAATCCACCCACAATATATGAAGTAGACACAACAGTTCTCTTAACAAATTCCTCAGGCTTTAAATCAATCCCAGCCTGTTTTAGCCTTACCTTTAGAAAAGGACTAGACTTTGCAATCTTATGAAAAACAACACTTACCATTTAACATCTCAAAATTTTTTATTACTATTAACATACTTCATTAGATCATCTCCATTAGTATAATATTCAGCCATGATTCTTCCAACACTATCAACTGTATTAATCTCTTGTTTCACTAACCATTTCAGTACTTTCACCCGCTCTTGAATTGATTTATTCAACATATTCTTACTCATCCCAGTAAATAATTCAATTGTACTCAACAAATTTTTAGATTCATTTACTTTAGTCATAATTCCTTGTTTGATATCTAGCTGCATGATAACATTAGACTCAGAATTTGGCAAGATTTCTGAAATCTGGAATGACTTCCTAACTCCAGTCCTCCTATTCCTATATTGTACAATAATCATTGAAATTGCAGGAAGTAAACTTTTAGGAATATCTATGGGAGGTGTAGTCAATCTAGCAATAGTCTCATTAGTATCATTTGCGTGCAAAGTAGCATAAACAGAATGTCCTGTATGAATGGCTTCAAACAAAACTTCAGCCTCTTTCTTCCTCCTTATCTCTCCAAAAATAATCCTATCAGGCCTCATTCTAAGTGAATTAACAAGGAGGTCAAGCATAGATATTTCCCCCTTACCCTCTGGATTAGGCAACCTAGTGATCATAGGAACCCAATGCAAAAACTTAGGAAGTTGTATTTCTCTAGTATCTTCAATACTTATAACTCTTTGATTTGGAGGTAAGAAATTCGAGATAACATTCAACATAGAGGTTTTTCCAGTAGCAGTACCTCCTGCAATTAAAGCTGACAATTCATATTGCACCCCAATCCAAATAAGTGCTGCCGCCTCAGCAGATAATGTATTTGCTTTGATAAAATCAGTAATTGTAAAAGGCTTAGCTGCAAACTTTCTCAATGTAATTGTGTTCCCCTTTACACTAACAGGCATTAAAGTAGCATTTACCCTATCCCCTCTTGCCAAATAAGCATCCATCAAAGGAGATAAAACATTTATCTGCCTTCCAACTTTCCTCCCAATCATAGAGGAATAATGTTTAATCTGATCTTCACTCTCTATTTTTATTGTCGTTTTCAACCAACCATGTTTTACATGATAAACCCAAACAACTTCAGAAGAATTATTAATTGCAATTTCTTCTAAATTTTTATCATCCATTAAAATCTCAATATTCCCTAAACCTAAACTCTTTTGAATTAAATAAGTCTTAAGAAATTCGGAAGTTTTGTCATTAGCATGAGGGAAATATTTATCGATCAAACCACTGATTGCATCAATAAATTTCTTTTCGATATCTCCTGTATCTTTTGTAGACATAATCTCAGTCATACCTATTGTAACTTGAGTAGTCAACTCTTGCCTTATCCTATCCAAAAGAATCTCAGTATTTCTTGTAATACTAGCAATAGAAATATCATAAATGGGGATATACTCACCCTCTTTTGTGTAAATAGTAACTGTAATGGGGATATTATCAGACTCAAATTCATATTTAGCCAATTCCTTTACTTTCTTACTTTCAGCATCACTAGGCTGGGCAGTTTGTTGCACATTAGAAATTTTCTTAGATATCTTTTTAGCAACTTTCTTAACTAATTTACTTAATTTTTTAGGAGACTTCACACTACCTTTATCCAATACTTCCTTACCCCCTTTAACTACTTCTTTTTTTTTCAAAACTCCACCCCTTATTTGCTACTTGGACTTTGTTAAATTTACTAATTTTTTATACATACTATCAAATACATTTTTTTTCTTCTCAACCTGATCGAACTTTTTTTCAAGTTGTATTACATCCTTCCCAACTGTTTGTGATTTTGAAGAGAGCTGAAACGCCTTAGCTTTTTTTATTAGATCCTTCAAATCATGTTCTAATTCTTCTTTATTACTACTTAAAGTTTCAAATATATCTGTAGAGCTTTGCTTTTTATCAAAAATAGTCTTAATTTTATCTCCAATACCTCTTGCATCCTTCATACTATCTTCATTAGACCTAATTTTTTGTAAAATTGTTGCCTGAAGCTCTTGAATTCTTTTTTGTCTTTCATCTCTTTTTTTTAATGTATCATCAACTTCAGATTTTTGAGATTCAACTTGATTTTTTATTCTAATCAGCTTTTCATTAAGCTGGTCAAAATTTTCTAAAACTGTTTTAAGTCCACTATCTTTTACTTTAGCCTGATGTTCAACAGAAGCAAGTAACACCTTTAGATCTTCTACTTTTTTATAAACTTCTTTTTCCATCTCTCCAACTGAAATTGCTTTCTTCCTTTCAACCTCTATTTCCTGCTCTTCATGAACAACTTCATCAATGATTTTTTGTAATTCTTCATGTTCTTTGATCAAATTTTCCTCAAATTTTCCAATAGTTTGACCAGATTCTTCTTTTTGATCCTTTACTTCTTTTTTCAAATTTTGTCTTAATTCATCATACTTACCCAATTCATTTAATTCACTTTGTACTGACTTCATCTCAAATTGAAATTTATCACTAAGTTTATCAAACTCAGATTTCAAACTCTTCAAATACTCTCCTTGTTTCTCCAATAATCCTAAAGAAGTTTCGGCCCGTTTAACAAAAAGATCTTTTTTATTTACAAACTCTTTTGCTTTTGTCTGTACTTGTTTTTTTGAAATCTTTCTATCCACTAAATAAGGCTTAGTTAATTTGTAATCTGTACTAAGAATCCCTTCTTCCTCTAAAAATTCAGACCATTCTTGAATAATAGTCTGACTGATATCTAGAGCTTTAGCTGCATCAGAGAACGAAATCCTCCCCTTTTCTTTGACCAACTTTACTAATTTATCTACTCCTGTCTCAATTATCGACACTTGAGTACCCATATACCTATTTTTAGGATTTTTTGTTTAAAAACTTTTCCATAGTCAATCACCTAAATAAGTTTCAAAAAGTTTATAAACAAAACATATTATATTATAATATAATCTATTAAAAAATAAATAAAATATATTTTATAATATATTCATATAATTAAATGAAAAAACCAATTAGTGCAACTATTGACACCAATCTAATAAAATGGATTGAAAAAGAAGTTTCTACCAATAACAATTACAGAAACAAATCTCATTTAATAGAAATTGCACTAGAAGTACTGAAAAATACAAAATAAAATGGCATTATTTGGAAAACCAAAAAAACCCTTTTCATTTGAAATAGTGAAAGAGGGAGAGGAAAACGTTTTGTTAATCGACTTAGAAGAGTACCCTCACATTCCCTCTTTAGAAGAAGATCCAGTATGTATGTCCAGAACAATAGAAATATTAACAAAAGTAAAAGATATCACAAAAATAGTATACTCTCAAAAAAGAAACTATGAATATGATTTCAATCAAGTTCAGATATTAAATGAAATTGCATTACTGCATACTCAACTTGTTAAAAGAAATCAACTTACTGAATATAAAGCTCAGCTACTAAGCCCTGATTGTGTCAAATGGTCTGCACAATGGTATTCACAGTTACAAGGTATTACTTCTAACACTCTCAAAAGTGATCCAATAGGAGCATATGTACACCTAAAGAGGTTAATGAGAGAACATAAAATCTCAGAATCACAAAATTTAGATCCAAGCTATTCTAATTGCAGTAAAAAATTCACATATCTCCTAAACATGATACTAAGCTTGTTAGATCAAACTAAGATAATATCAAAAATACACAACAAATTACCAGGACTAAAAATAGGGGATCGTGCTATTTATAGAAAACTATTCGCTCCAGACATAAGACCTGATTTCATATTTACGAAATTAATGGCATCAATCCCACACTTTGGTGAAGAAATTGACAATTATACACTTCCAAACAATACAGAAGTTAGAATCTTTAAGCTGCAAGATAATGTTCAATACCTCTACCATATCACCCCTCCAGAATTTAAGTTAAGTGAAGACAAGTATGAAATATTAGACACAGCAAGAAAAATAGTTTCAGAACATAAACCTACCAGAGAAGAATTTGTAGATCCTGAAAGAATGAGGCAAGTTTTCTACAATGTAGGGGTAGATCTAATAGAAGAACTAGTTAACTATAGAGGATTAAAATTTGAGCAATCAGAAATAGATGAACTAACAAAAATACTAGTAAGATATACTGTCGGTTTTGGATTAATAGAAATATTACTACAAGACATAAAGATCCAAGATATAACAATTAACTCTCCTATGGGGAATATCCCTATGTTTATTGTTCATTCAGAACATGGAGATTGTAAAACAAATATAGTCCCCACTCAACCAGAATCAGAATCCTGGGCATCAAAACTAAGACTAATATCTGGAAGACCATTAGATGAAGCAAATCCTATTCTAGACACAGAATTATCCCTACCAGGAGCAAACGCAAGAGTTGCTGTAATTTCTTCACCATTAAATCCTTATGGACTAGCATATGCAATAAGAAGGCACAGAGATAGGCCCTGGACACTCCAACTTTTTATGAAAAATAGAATGATCAACAGTTTATCTGCTGGAATTTTAAGTTTCTTAATAGATGGGGCTAGGACCATGTTAGTTGCAGGAACCAGGAGTGCAGGTAAAACCTCCCTCTTAGGAGCTTGTTTAATTGAATTAATGAGAAAATATAGAGTTATCACCATAGAAGATACTCTAGAGTTACCCACTAGAGCTCTTAGAAAATTAGGGTATAACACCCAACAAATGAAAGTTGCTGCTGCATTAACAAAAGGGACTACTGAAGTCCCAGCAGATGAAGGAATCAGAACAACCCTAAGAATGGGCGATTCGGCACTCATCATAGGGGAAATCAGAAGTAAAGAAGCACTCGCATTATATGAAGCAATGCGTGTAGGAGCATTAGCTAATGTAGTGGCAGGAACAATTCATGGAGACTCACCATACGGAGTTTTTGATAGAGTTGTTAATGATCTAAATGTACCCAGAACAAGTTTCAAAGCAACAGATATAATAGTCGTTGCAAATCCAATTAAAAGTCCAGATGGGCTTCATAGATGGAGACGAGTAACCCAAATAACAGAAGTGAGGAAAAAGTGGGAGAAAGACCCATTAACAGAGGATGGTTTTGTTGATTTAATGAAATATGATTCAAGAACTGATGAACTCTCCCCAAGTGATGATTTAATTCACGGAGATTCTGATATCTTAAAATCAATTGCATCCAATGTAAAAGAATGGGCTGGAAACTGGGATGCAATTTGGGACAATATATTATTACGAGCAAAAACAAAGCAGGCAGTATTAGATATGTCAATAAAAACAAAAATGCCAGATTTACTAGAAGCAAAATTTGTAATCTCAAGTAATGATGAATTTCATAAAATATCTGAAAAAATAAGAGAAGAAGTGGGGGCTTTAGACTCAAAAAGAATATATTTTGAATGGAATGAATGGCTAAAAAGACACATTAAAAAAAGCAGTATTAAAGCAACTATTAGTTAAAAAAAGAAAATAAATTAAATACATATACAATATAACAGATTAATCAAAAAAAGAGGGAGCATGAAACAGGAAAAAGAGGGTGAAATATACGAGATAGAGTCTCTTAGAAAAGTTATTCTCGAAAAGCTCAAGGATGTAAAAAAAGAAAAATTTAGTATAAAAGCTATAGATGATTTTAGCCTTGCGTTTAGAATTTACCTATTGAAATTTCTTAAATTAAATTACGAATTCACAGAGGAAGAATTAGAAAAAGAAGTCCAACTAAGTAAATTAAAACAAGAAATTAAGGACAAGATAATTGTAACAGTTGAAACCTTAAGTGAGATTAAGTACGGTGGAAAACAAATCTCTAAAGCTGATTTCAACAATTTACTTGCCAATGGAACTCATATTGTTAACGAGATTACCGACTTAACTGAAGAAAAAATAGAAAAGAAAACTAACAAAGAACAAGGACCTTCAATCTTAAACTCTATCATCTCCAAACTCCCAATACCAACAAAAAAACCAGAATCTAAAAAGGATATTAAGAAAGAAAAACCATCCAAAAAACCAACAACTAAACAAGTCTTAGATTCAATATCTGAAAAAATAACTAAACCAAAAAAACAGATTACAAAAGAAAAAACACAAAAAACTAAACAAGAAACAAAAAAAGAGAAAAAACAAAAGATATTAGATAGAAAAAAGAGTTTAGATCATATCAAAAAAATTACTTCACCCTCAGAAATTCTCAAAAAAATAAAGGATAAGTACAAATCGTCAAAAAGAAATCAACTAACCAACAAAAAAAGAAAGGCTCTAGAATTAGTAAGGAAGAAAAAAGAACAAGAACATAATAAAGTACTTCTAAAGAAACAAAAAGCAAAAGAAAAAGTAAAAAGAACTAGGAAAAGAAAAAGTAAAAAAGGACTATTCGAGAATTTCATTACTGATTTTAAGAAAAAATCAAAACAAAGTAAACTTGAAAGGAAAAAAAGAGTTGCTATTTACAAACGACACAAAGAACTATCAAAGAAAGAAAAACTAAACCAAAAAAACAGATTAAAAAGTATAAAAAATAAACAAAAAACAAAGAAGAAAAAACAAATCACATTCAAGTCTTGGTTAGAAACTAGAGAAAAAATTAAAGAGAAAAAACAACATGAAAAAGAAAGAATTAGAAGAGTTAAACTTGCAGAAAAGTCAAAAAAAGACTTGGAAAAAGCAAGGAAGAAACTAAGAGAAAAAATAAAAAAAGAAAAACCAATGATTAATGCTGTAAAGACTAAACTCAAGTCTCCATCCTCTAAATCGTTCCTATCCAATCTAAAATCAGAAATAAATTTAATGGAAAGAAAAATAAAAAAACAAGACTCTCAAAGAAAACAACAAAATAAAGAAATAAAAACCAAGATTAAAATAAAAAAAATAAAAGATATTAATATACAAGCCCCTAAAACAAAACAACTGGGAAATGAATTCTTACTTCAGCCTACTAAAACCAAACAACCTAAAATAAAATATTCGCCCCCTAAACCAACTAAAAAAGATGAAATTTACTATCCTAAAGAACAAACTAAACCTACAACACAAATAAAAGAAACAATACCAGAAAAAACAATAAATACAGACGAAATTAAAAGTGCAGATCACCTTCATGATCAAGGTACAGAAATACTTAAAGATAAAGATTTGATGAACCTACTAAATCAAAAACAAAAGAAAAAATAACTAGAAAGATACTACTCTCTAATAATAAAAAGGTTTAAAAACAGTAATATCCTCATAATTACTATATAAAAATGAAAAATAAATTAATGCTTTTACTTATATTCACAGTAGCCTTAATGGCCTTTTTTCTAGGCAGATCTACATCTTCAATAACTGGATTTTCAACATTTGATTTAGACGATCCATTAAGTATGTTCAATTCAACATCTACTGCCCCTGAAGATAGAATTCAAACAGCAGATATTAGAATTCTTAAAGATAAATTGGTTATTTATGTAAATGATACTTACATTGCGAATTTCACAAACACTGGATCCATGGAACCAACATTTTCTCAAAATAGTCAAGGAATAGAAATAAAACCACAATCTTCTAAAGACATCAAAGTCGGAGATATTGTCTCATACACTAATCCAGATCAAGAAACAATAATCCATAGAGTAATAAAAATAGGTAATGATCCAGAATGGTTCGCAATCACAAAAGGGGACAATAACAACATAAATGATCCTCAAAAAGTGAGATTTAATCAGATTAACAGAATACTTATTGGAATTCTTTATTAAAATAGAAAGTCTTATAAATACATTTTTCAATTTTAACTCTTATTAGTATACTATGCAGGGGGATTCAACATAGATGCTAGTGTATAAAAAGAGGTGGAATATTGGGACATCCAACCAAGAGTCAGTTAAATAGATGTAAAAAGGATCTAGATAAGATTAGAGAAGAGATTAGTAATGTAGTAGTCGGTCAAGACATTGTTGTGAATGGACTTCTTAGATCACTCTTAGCAAAAGGGCATGTTCTATTAGAAGGTATTCCAGGAATAGCAAAAACATTACTTGTAAGATCTTTAGCAAAAGCAGCAGGTTGTAAATTCAAAAGAATCCAATTCACGCCAGATCTCCTTCCAACAGATATAACAGGAATTACTGCTTACGATAAAGAAAAAGGATTCACTGTACTTAAAGGTCCAATCTTCAGTAATTTTGTATTAGGGGACGAAATAAATAGAGCCCCTCCTAAAGTTCAATCAGCATTACTAGAAGTAATGCAGGAGAAACAAGCAACAATAGGAAAACAAACATTCCATGTAGATAATCCTTTTTTTGTTCTTGCTACTCAAAATCCTATAGAAACTCTAGGAACATATACCTTGCCAGAAGCACAAATTGACAGATTTTTATTTAAAATTCTTATGTTCTATCCAAACGAAGATGAAGAAAAACTTATCCTAGAACAAAACATTCATCTTAAACATTTTAATGACTTTAAGATAAAACCAGTACTATCACCAAAAAAAATAGTAGACATGCAAAATCTTACATTAAGCATTGGCCACACAGAAAAAATAAAGGAATACATTGTAGATATATCAAACGCAACAAGGGAACCCTCTAAATTTAAAGTAAAACTAGGCAAGTATATAGAATTAGGAACCTCACCTCGTGCGTCTATTGGAATGTTCATTGCAGCAAAAGCAGATGCACTATTACATGGGGACCCATACATTAAACCACAACACGTTAAAGATGTAGCTCACGAAGTCTTACGCCACAGAATAATTCTAAATTACACTGGAGAAGCTGAAGATATTAAAATTGATGATATTATAGATGAAATTCTAGCAAAGGTTCCTATCCCATGAAAAAACTAAAGTTAGACCTGTCCAAAAGTATCAACCGTCTAAAAATCATCACACAAAGATTAGTTACCTCTAATCTAGTTGGTGGTTATTTAAGCGTATTTAGAGGCAGAGGTCTAGAATTTCAAGACTTCAGAAAATATGATCAAGGGGATGACGCCACATTAATAGATTGGAAAGCATCCTTGAAAAGCAATCAACTTCTAATAAAAGAATTTGTTGAAGAAAGAAACCTCAACGTATTCTTTTTAATCGATGTGAGTAACAGTATGGTGTTCTCAACAACAGACAAATTAAAAATAGAATATGCAGCAGAACTAATAGCCACCCTAAGTAATGCAATAACTTCTGCAGGAGACAGCATTGGATATGCATTTTTTAATGACAAAGTCACCAAACATGTCCCACCATCTCAAGGTATGAAACGACACTTCCAACTAATAAAAGCATTAGTTGATCCAAGAGATTATGGGGGTAAATATGACTTAACAGAAGCACTCAGATTTACTTTATCTTACCTTAAACAATTCTCAGTAGTAATTGTAGTGTCAGACTTCATAGGACTCAAAAATCACTGGAAAAACGAACTAAAAGTTGTCGGTAAAAAATTCGACCTAATAGGTGTAATGATCCGAGATCCTGTTGAAGAAGATCTCCCAGATTACAATGGGAGAGTTACATTAGGAGATGTATTCTCAAACAAACAAATTGTTGTTGATACTTATGCAATCAAAGACCAATATAAAAAACAATCAGAACTTTTTGAGAAAGAAGTCCATAAAGCATTTAATGACTCGGGATCTGACTTTATCAAACTCAACACAGAAGAAAGTTTCATCAAACCACTAACAGATCTATTTTTCAGAAGATCAAAAAGACACGGATAAAATGGTAGAACTATCATTCATAAATCAAAGCTATCTTTGGCTACTCACATTAATCCCCTTCATCATAGCAATACATTTCTTCACTCTAAAATACGCAAGGACTGCCATAATCAAATTCTCGAATTTTGAGGCTATACAAAGAGTTGCAAGTGGTGATGTACTAGGAAAACCTTATCATGGAATATTAAGAAACAAGAACATGGGATTATTACTATTAAGGGCCATAGTCTACATTCTTTTAATTTTATCAGTTGCCGGAACTACTTTGCACTATGAAGGAAAAGCAAGTAAATTTGATTTTGTTCTAGCTATGGACACTTCATCATCAATGCTGGCAGATGATTTCCAACCCTCTAGATTAGAAGCTGCAAAAGAAGCTGCTATTAAATTTGTTGACATAGTCCCAACATCAACAGAACTAGGCATAGTTACATTTGCCTCAACTTCCCTTTCAAATCTAAGACTTACATCAGATAAAGCTGTCATGGAAGACACAATATCAAAAATAGAATTAATAAAAAGTGGAGGAACTGCAATTGGTGACGCCCTAATCTCTGCAACTAATCTATTTAATTCTAAACCATCCAAAAAAGCAAAAGCTATTATCCTCCTTACAGATGGTCAAAGTAATGTCGGAATGGATCCACTTTCTGCGACAGCATATGCAAAAGATAACACTGTAACAATCCATGCTATAGGTGTTGCAACTCACGAAGGCGGTACAGTTTCAAACATTGAATTATTTTCAAGACTAGATGAAGATTTATTAAGTCAAATAGCAGATTCAACTAATGGAAAGTTTTTTGTTGTTGAAAGCATAGAAAAACTTGAAAGTGCTTTCAAAGAAATTGCAGCTTCTGAAGATAGTATAGTCTCAAACAATATATCCTGGATATTATTATTAGCAGCCATTGCAATACTAGGGCTAGAGTGGATTTTCATAAATACAATTTACAAAACAATACCTTAATTATAAATTATACCGTGCTACTGTTTGCAGTAGCACTTGAACAAGGTGCCAACGGAATTAGCCGTTGTTACAAAACAATACCATAAAATGGCATTCATAAAAAACAAACAGGATAAGGAAAAACTCAAAACTCTAATGGAAGTTTATAAGAAAAACCTAGAAAAAGAGTTGGGTTCAAAAGTAGAAACTAAAAAAACAGATGTATCATTAGAATATTTACAATTCAAAAAAGAATTTACCCCAGCACATTTCTCATTTTATGAAAAACTTTGTACATCAAGTGAGAAAATACTCAAAATAAAACCAGACAAAAAAAGAGAAAAAGAACTCGAAGACGCTATTAACATTGCACATCTCAACGTGACACCTTCGGGTGTATTATCTTTTGCGTATTTTATCCCAGCACTAATATTCTTTGTTGGATCAATTTTATCAATTCTTTTGTTTGACCTCCCAGTAGTTTTAGCTGGAGAAGGGGAATTCAAATCTCTATTCTTTGTTTTTTTCTTCCTCTTTCTTGCAGCAGTCCTCATCAAACCATTCAGCAGAATGGCAGAATTCATAGCTAATGGGTGGAGGCTGAAATCAAGTAACCAAATGGTGCTCTGCATATTTTATGTCGTCACTTATATGCGTCACACCCCTAATCTTGAAAATGCATTAAAATTTGCGTCACAACACCTAACACCTCCATTAAGCCTTGATTTAAAAAAGGTAATATGGGATATTGAAACTGAAAAGTATTCATCGATCCAAGAATCTCTAGATAACTATTTAGATACATGGAAAAAATGGAATCTTGAATTTATAGAAGCATTCCACCTTATAGAGGCTTCATTATATGAAGGAGAAGAATCTAGAAGACTAAACACATTGGATAAATCTTTAGACGTAATTCTTAACGAAACCTATGAAAAAATGCTTCATTATGCCCATAATCTTCAAAGCCCAATCACTATGCTTCACATGCTTGGAATTATTCTACCAATCCTGGGATTAGTAATACTCCCATTAGTTGTAAGCTTTATGGATAATGTGAATTGGTTGGCAATTGCAGCCATATACAACCTCCTCATTCCTGTCAGCGTTTTCTACATTGGAAAAACAATCCTATCTCGCAGACCAACAGGTTATGGGGACTCAGATATATCAGAATATAACCCAGAACTTAAAAAACTAAAAAATATAAACATCAAAATAGGATCATCAGAAATTAAAATTAAACCAATTTATATCGCACTTTCTCTAGGTTTTTTTGTGTTCTTCCTAGGTATGATACCATTGATACTTCACTCAATGGATTTTCCAGACTTTGGATTTGGCCTTGCTGAGGAAACAAGTGTTTGCGGGAAAAAGTTCTGCTTTTTTGAATATCGCCAAGTTGAGGATGGTGAAATTGGACCATTTGGGTTAGGTGCTTCTTTATTTAGTTTATTTATCCCATTATCAATAGGTCTAGCGGCAGGAGTTTACTTTAAGATGCGTAGTAAAAATGTCATCAAAATTAGAAATAGAGCTAAAAAACTAGAAGATGAATTCGCCTCATCCCTCTACCAATTAGGCAACAGACTAGGAGATAACCTTCCCGTAGAAGTTGCAGTTGGAAAAGTATCCAGTACCATGGAAGGGACAGTATCTGGCAACTTTTTCAAATTAGTAAGTTACAATATTAGGCGACTTGGGATGAGTATAGATAGAGCAATTTTTGATCCAAAAATGGGAGCATTAGCTAAATTCCCATCCAACATCATTGAATCTTCAATGAAAGTTCTGACTCAATCTATAAAAAAAGGACCATTAATTGCAGCTCAAGCATTAACAAATGTTTCAAGATACATCAAAGAAATACACAGAGTGAATGAAAGATTAAAAGACTTAATGGCAGATATCATTAGTTCTATGAATTCTCAGATCAAATTTCTCACTCCAGCTATTGCTGCAGTAGTAATTGGCATAACCTCTATGACTACAGCCATCTTAGGAAAACTAGGAAACCAATTTACTGCATTAACCCAACAAGGAGATACTCCCTCCGCAGGAAGAGGCCTGTTTGGAGGTGGAGATGGGGCAATATTTGGAAATGGTGTCCCAACATTTTACTTCCAAATTGTAGTGGGAATTTATGTTGTACAAATTACCTACATCTTAACAATCATGGCAAATGGAATCCTCAATGGATCAGACAAATTATCAGAAAGATATGAATTAGGCAAAAACTTAACGAGAAGTACAATATTATACTGTACAATAGCAGGAATGGTTATGCTTGGATTCAACCTAATAGCAGGTAACATTCTGGACTTAACATTTGGTTAACTCAGAAAATATTAAAATAAAAAGAAAATCACAAAGTAAAATGGACAAAATAACTCAAAAAAAAATTCTATGTTTGCAAAAAAACGAGATAACAGAATATCATATCTATTCAAAATTAGCAAAAAAAACCCCAAATAAGAATAATAAAAAAATACTCTCAAACATGGCTGCTGATGAATTGCGCCATTACAAATTCTGGAAAACAATATCTAACAAAGAATTAAATCCTAGCTCCATTAGAATTTTTTTCTATATGTTACTTTCTAATATTTTTGGACTTTCTTTCGGCCTTAAACTTATGGAACGTGGTGAAAAACTCACAGGGGAAGTTTACAAATCTTTAGGAAAAAAAGTAGTTAAAGACATCACATTGATTCAAGACGAACATAGGCATGAAGAAACCCTCTTAGACATGTTAAAAGAAGAACGTGTAGAATATGCTGGTTCAATAGTATTGGGGTTAAACGATGCCCTCGTAGAATTAACAGGAGCATTAGCAGGATTAACATTTGCATTACAAGACAGTTCATTAGTTGCTATTGCTGGCTTTATCACAGGATTTGCAGCTTCACTATCTATGGCTGCTTCAAGCTTTCTAGCTTCAAGGGAAGAAACTGATACAAACAACTCTAAAAACCCAACCAAAGCTGCAATTTACACAGGAATATCTTACATTGTAACAGTTATTCTCCTAATCCTACCATACCTCATATTATCAAATGTTTACATCTCCCTAGCATTAACACTTACAATAGGAATAATAATCATTGCAAGCTACACATACTACATCTCAACTGTCAAGAACCTAAACTTCTGGAGAAGATTCTTAGAAATGGCAGGAATATCTTTAAGTGTTGCTTTGATAAGTTTCGGAGTAGGATTCATTATAAGAACATACTTAGGAATTGAAGTATAATTCAAAACATTAATCACACCAACATTTATAAATAAAGAATCTCTCTATTAAATTAATATGGCATCAATCACTGTATGGTATTATTCATTAATTTCAGTTTTTATAATTAGTTTAATCTCCCTAGTTGGTATCCTAGCCTTATCAATCAAAGCAGACTCATTAAAAAAATTAATGATGTATATGGTCAGCTTCTCTGCGGGTGCTTTATTCGGAGATACATTTATTCATTTATTACCAGAAATAGCAAATGAGGTTGGATTCACATTTTATGTTTCAATTTACATTATTGTAGGAATTGTTTTTTCTTTTATTGTAGAAAAAGTCATTCATTGGCAGCACTGCCACCACCCTATTGAAGAAGGACATATACAACCATTTGCAAAAATGAATATATTTGGAGATATTGTTCACAACTTTTTAGATGGTTTAATCATAGGAGCAAGTTATTTAGTTAGTATTCCAGTTGGAATTGCAACAACTGTTGCAGTTATTTTACACGAGATACCTCAAGAAATTGGAGAATTTGGGGTCTTGATCCATGGAGGGTTCTCAAAAGCAAAGGCATTATTTTTCAATTTCATTGTTTCCTTAAGTGCTTTGGTGGGAGTCATAATCGCTCTAACAATCGGAAGCAGAATAGAAAATTTCACAACATTTGTCATACCATTTGCAGCAGGAAGTTTCATATATATAGCTGGAGCTGACTTAATCCCTGAACTACATAAAGAAACAAGAATCTCCAAATCAATTATCCAATTTGCCACATTCTTATTAGGAATATCAGCAATGCTCATTTTATTTATATACTAAAACATCAAAATGTCATACGATTTAGAAGAACAAAACATTATAAAAAAAATAAACGAAAAAGGATATCAAAGAATTCTTCTCCAATTACCAGAAGGACTAAAACCAGAAGCAGAGAGTTTAGTTCCAAGAATAGAAAAAGAAACAGGTGCGTCAATTTTCGTCTGGTTTGGTACAAACTTCGGTGCATGTGACCTACCTGTAGGGGTCAAAAACCTTAACATTGACTTAGTAGTAGCTTTTGGTCATAACAGATATATCAAAGATCCAAAGGGTTGGTAAATTAATATGACTGATTATATGTTGATTCCAGGATATTATGAAAAAGAAATAAATCTTCCAGATAAAGTACTAAAAGATTTATCTAAATACAAAAAGATTGCATTGTTTGCGGCAGTTCAATTCACTAACTTAGATAAAATAATAAATCAATTAAAACAAATCAAGATAGAAATTCTAACAACTCATGGTAAAAGAACTTCAGGAAAATACCAATTATTAGGTTGTGATTGTTTTAAAGATTCTTTTGAAGATAAAAAAGTATTCGATAAAGCAGATGCAATATTGTACATAGGAGATGGACTTTTCCACCCTAATGCACTTTTACTAGCACAAATAAGCAACACTAAAAAGAAGCCAATATTATTATTTGACCCACTTTCTAATCAAATAAAAACTATCGATCAAAATACCATCTCTAAGAATTTAACAAAATATAAATCTTATCTAATGAAATTTTTAAATGCAGAAAAAATAGGGATTTTAGTCTCAACAAAACCAGGACAACAATATCTGAAATCGGCCTTGGAATTAAAAAAACAAATAGATAAGGAATGTTACCTATTCATAGATGATACTTTCAATTTTCAAAATATGGAAAACTTCCATTTTGTAGATGTTTGGGTCAACACAGCATGTCCAAGAATTGGTTTTGACGATATCTTAAATACCCCTAAACCACTTATCAACATAACAGATGCACTTGATCCAGAAAAAGCATTAAAGAAGTTTAGTTAGTTTTTTTCTTAAATTTCTTAAATCCAATAAACAATGAACCTAAAATTATTACAATAAATATAGGCACTACAGCATTTCCTTCAGTTATACTCTTCAACATAAGACCTGTAAATGGTAATGTTTCTTTTTTCTTTTCCTTAACCTCTTTTTTATCTTTCTTGTCAAGATTATCTAAATCATAAATTATATTATCACATTCACCACAAACACCACCACAATCTACTCTTTCTTCATCTTGATTTTTTAAACTATCTTCACAACTTCCTTCTTCAATCTTGCAGGTTTTAGAAATTTCTGGTTTTGTTTTTTCAGAAGGACACCTCTCATTTCTAGTATGTTGTTTTACATTTATAAAATCACATTTTCTTACTTCCTTGCCATTATCACAACTACTCCATTTTGAACATATCCAATCTTTATTACAAACAAAGAAAGCCCCACTCCCTCCTCCTCCGCCTCCTCCGCCGCCACTACCTCCTCCACTACCCTCGCCATTATCATCTCCACCACCAGTGTCACAATTATTAGAAGAGGAATATGAATTATCATTACAATCAGACCCTTTACTACATCCAGTGCCATAACCATCTCCATCTTTATCAACACATAACTCCTTAACTGCAGAATTATTCAACCCAGTCACTTTATATCTATCGCCCAAATCAAAACAAGTATATCCTTCATTGGAGACATTATTGCACACAACTAAAGTTTCAGCGTCCCCATTACAATTGGAACTAATATCCCCATAAGAAATATCATCAGAATCCTTAATACAAATACTATTAGTTGTAGAATTAAACTTATCTAAATATGCTGATTTCTTCAAACCTGACCGCCTAAGATTAACTCCGCGAATAGATATAGCACCACTACCATTAGTTGATTTATTTATTGTAATATTATTTAAATTTAATAAATTTGATTTATTAAAAGTCCAATTAAACTCAACTAATAAAGAACTCCCATTAGTGATATTAACTTTCAATGTTCCATTAAATCTTCTTCGAAAATCATCAGATCCGTTGATAGTCAAATTAATAAAAAATCCACCGCCCCCTCCCCCACCACTACCAGAACTACTACTGGACTCTAAAGAACTTAGATTTCCAATTAGATAATCATCTTCATCATCGATATTATCATTATCATCATCTGTATCATTAAAATTAGGATTGCCATCACCATCATAATCTTCTACATTTAAAACACTAACATTAACAATAACAGAGTCAATATCTTCAGTATCATTCACAGTTATATTAAAATTATAATTACCACTTTGACTAAGGTTAGTTGACCAGACATACTCAGAATTAATTAATTCAAACAAAGTGGAATTTACAGTATATGTTAGGCCATCATTATCAATATCACTTGAATCTAAAATTATACTAACCACCTCAGTCTCCCTTAATTCAATAGATAAATTTGTTATATTCAAAACAGGTTTTGCATTGTTAATATTTATCAAAGAACTATTTACCCAGTTACTCCAATTTTCACCATCAAAACCCCTAGCACTAAATATCCAATTTTCTCCTTTAATATTTTTACTTGAATTAATTATCGATAAATTCTCAAAAGCAATAACCTCAACAGAACCATTAAACCACCTTGTTTCATTTCCAACTATTAAATCTCCATCAGAATCTGAAAATCCAAAACTTCCTATCAAAGAACCATTAGTCCTATTTAATCCATCAGAAGAACTTAACAATACTTCAATTACATTTGGAATTACATTCACAACATTCAAAATAAATATATCGCTAGAATTCAAATTCCCAACTGTATCATTAACATAAAACTGATACCCAACAACACTTCCTTTCGAAGAATTAATTGTCTTATTTAATGACACTTCAACACTCTTCCCATCCAACTCTCCAGAAGTATTTTCCCAACTTCCAGTATTATTCCAACTAAAAATATAATCATCAAGTTCTACTGTATCGTTCCAAGTAATATTGATTTGAATAGCACTATTCTGATTGATTGTAGAAATATTTTGTTTATCGTCACCCCATAAAGGACTCATCAAATCTATATTAATCAAATAATCTCCTGAAACACCACCATTCCCGAAAGTGTCATTTCCATATATTCTATAAGTATAAGTTCCATTTTTTAAATTGCTAATATTAACACTCCAGTCTGTTAACTTACCAACCAGAGTGTAATTTGTGTTATCAACTTCCAAAGTAGCATTATCCAATATTTCCGAGGCAGAGATATTAACGATAAAACTGAGATTATTAACAGCAGAATTATTATCTGGATTAATCACAGAAATTACTGGCCCACTTAAGTCCAAAGAACTAATTGCACCGTAAATATTAATCCTTGAAAAATGTAACCCACTACCACCACTATCATCTACATCAACCCCAGTATCATTCAAAATATCTTGAATTTCTTGAGGAGTATAATTTAATTTTAACTCATTCCTATTAAATTGATTAAACAAAACAAATGCTCCAGATACGTGAGGGGTTGCCATTGATGTACCGCTATTAGTATCAATACCACCTCCAACCACAGTTGAATATATATCAGATCCAGGAGCGAATAAATCAGTTATACTATTTCGATTACTAAAACCTGAAACTCCATCAGACTTAGTTGTACTACCTACAGAAGTTGAATTAAAAATACAAGCAGGTGATAATATATTATTTGAATCATAATCATTCCCAGTCGCAGCTACAACACTTATGTTCATTGCAACAGCAGAATCTATAGAAGATTTATATGAAGCCTGGCCTAATACATCATCACAATAAGACCCAAAAGACCCCCCTCCCAAACTCATACTAATTACTGAAATATTAAAAATTGAAGCATTGTTTACGCACCAGTCAATACTAGATAATATTGCACTATCCGGACAACTTCCCCCTGAATTACAAGCCTTCAAAGCAACAATACTTGCCCCAGGTGCCACCCCAGTATAAGTTGAATGGTTTGACACTATAATCCCAGAAACATGCGTCCCATGGCCATGATCGTCATAGGGATCTTCATCATTATTAATAAAATCATAACCTCCAATAATCTTATCATTAAATACTCCACTACTACTAATATCATAAACTGCACTAGAACTATAATCATGACAGTACAAATGTCTATCATTAGAAATAAAACAAACTTTATTATCTTCTGAATCAAAATCAGATGATATTTTATACGGATTTATTTCAGAATATTTCTCTAAATTCATATCATAAACAATTATATTATTCCCACCTATACTCTTAGAAAAAAAGATCAAATCTTTTTCAATCATACCACTTACAGATGGATTCCTTACCAAAACTACCTCAACACTTGCTTCATTATTATCATAGTTCCCACCTTCATACAAAGTTTCATAATCTCCAGTAGTCACATCATACAAATAATAAGTTAAACTAGAATATGTTGGATCTTCAGAATCACAACCCAAATACAAAACCTTACCATCCTTGTAATCAAGTGGAATTCCATAATTAGGAGGGGAAACTTCAATTCTATCTTCAGTGACCATATCATAAATTACAGCATCTCCATTACATCTACCTCCAGAATATTTACTATAAAAAACAGAATTTCCATCCACTACTGGTACAGTTGAATAGTTCTCACCTATCCTCTTCTCCACTCCACTCAAAATATCATAAACATAAATATAATATGGCGTATTTATATTATCCACTTTTCTTTCATAAACCAACTTACCATTAGAAATAGATAACATACCTATCCCACCAGTCTGTGCAATTTTAGTTGTTTGTTTTGTTCTAAGATCATACAAAAAAATAAATCCATTTTTGTGAAAAGAAGTATCACTCATATTACTTGCAAAATAAGTTAAAAGATTACCATTCAAATCTAACCTATAAGGTTCTATATTCTCTGGCATCTGTAAAGTAATTGTTCCTCCACTACTAAATTGAAATATCCTAATCTTAGACTTCATAGTGTAAGCAAGCCTATTACTATCCATCGAAGTCCTATGACTCATACTAATCCCTTGACCTATTTGAAAACCAACACTTTGATCTATTGGAATATAAGTTACTCTTTGATAACTTGGAGAAGCTACCTGAGAATCACCTAGGCTGTCATGAGTATAATCAACACCAGTATCAATAACACAAACCGTCTCACCCTCACCAGTTAAATTCGATCCACCATATTTTAATCTCCAAGCACTTGTTGAATTTACTAAAGGAACACTACCACTCAATGTTATCCTTTTAAATCCATCTTTAACAACTGACTCAACATTTGGATTATCCCTCAACTTCTCCAAACCTCCTTCTGTTACCACACCAGAAATAGCATTAATTGTTGAAAACTTATTGTTTATCTCAATATCATAATCTTCAACAGACTGAACTCCAAAATCTTTAACCCCTACATCAGACCCCTTGACAACTAAATCAGACAAAACCTCATTCTGAACTTCATCAACCATCTCTTTCTTGATCTCCAAATCTTGCATATTCTCATCATCATAGTCAGAATCGTCTTTCAATATGACAATAACTGAAACCTCATTATCTTCATCAAATTCTTCTTCTAAAGATTCGTCAATCTCAGCACCCATTCCAAAACTTGAAAATAAAAGAAATAAAACTAATATGACTATTACTAAATAACAAGATTTGCCCCCTGACTTTTTCATCAAACTCATATAACTAAAACCGAACTAATCCCCAACCTAAAGGTCGGGGTATTTATCATTCGGTTTTCGGAATAGAAAATTTCGCCCTGAAGGACGGGGCATTAAACCCCATAAATTTCTTATCGAAATTTTCTATAATAATTTATGTCAATAATAGATTATTATCATGTGCAGTAACAGCCCCATTCCCAATTCCCTTTCCAATTTGAAAGAATTGATCTCCCATGGACTCTGCCAGTATATCAATAAATGATTTAACTTCTTTAAATTCTTTAAACTCAACCACTATACCTTCTTGCTCTTCAAGATATTTAATAACCTCATATTTACCACCTAATTCATCTACTAATCCTAAATCTTTTGCATCTTTTCCAATATAAAAAACACCTGTTGAGATTTTATCTAACTCACTCTTTTTCAACAACCTGTTCTTCTTAACTTCATCAATAAAGAATTCTTGTATTTGATCTAGATTTTTTTGGAATACTTCTTGCTCTTCTTCTGTCATCTCCTTAAACGGACTACCAATATCTTTCATACTACCTGCTACTAATCTCCTATATGTAACATTATGATCCTCTAACAATCCACCAAATTCAAGATAAGATGCAATAACCCCCACAGAACCTGTAATAGAAGCCCTATGTGCAATAATATGGTCAGTTGCAGAAGCAACCCAATAAGCACCACTTGTCCCTATGTCTCTAATCCAAGCAACAGTTGGTTTCTCTGCCCTCTTTAAAGCATCTCCAATCTCTGAAGAAGCAACAGCACTCCCACCAGGACTATTTATATCTAAAACTATAGCACTGATACTAGGATCTTGATCAGCTTTCTCAATCTGTTCAACTAACTCAGTAGAAGAAATTGAGTCTGTTAATGACAAACCAACACTATCATCTGTAACAATGACGCCCTTGACTTCAATCAAAGCTACATTCCCACTACTTGAATCAATCCCACCACCACCTAATGAAGCTATGAAAATTATACCTGATAACAAAAATCCAAAGATAACCAATAAAACTAATATCACAACAACATACCACCACTTAAATCCACTAGTTTCAATTTTTTCTTGTTTAGTCATTTTATTTCCCTCATAATTAATATTTAAATTCTTGGACGACTCTAGTCTTGCTCAAAATCTCACTCAATCTTTGATTTTTATTTGTAAAAATAGCAAATAAAGGATCTACAATCCATAAAACAATTAGTGGAAAGACTGGAATAAAATACAAATTCCTAATTAAATGTTGCCAAAATTTTATTTTATTACTTTCTGTACTAACTACATAAAGGTGCATAACCTTCTTACCAATTGATTGATATAATTTCTTCTCAATAAATGTAAAATATAAAATTACAATAACTCCTGCTGCCAAACTAAGCATCTCAAGAGATCTAGCTATTTGAGTATTAGATAATAAATAAGAATAAACCTGAGAATAATCATAACCTTGAGGTATCAATCTTTTTATCAAACCAGAAAAAGACAGTTGAATTATGAAATTTAATATTAATAAATCAATAACAAAAGCAACTACTCTTCTCCATAACAAAGCATTCCCAACAAATTTCCTTTCAGGAGGTAAATTAAGGCTCATATTAAAAGAAAATACTATATGTTAAGTATTTAAGTGTTTTGTATAGAGTGGTAGAAATACAATCAACCAATATAATCTGTAGGCTCTCCGCCTAATTTCCTTCTTAATTTCTTAAGTGCTAAAGATTGAGTAACTTGATTCATTTGATCTGATTTCTTGTTCATTTCAGACTCAATACTCTTAATCTCTTTATCCAGTTTGCTAAATGAAATATCTAAACCAAGCTTATCACCTAAAACCTTCAATATTCCCCTAGCCCCCATAATCCCAATATACATAGGATGGCCATATGTTTCAGCCAATAAAGTTATTGCTTCTATATTTCTTTTCTCAGCAAGACCTACAATCAACCCAGATACACCAACAATAGGACCAACAACACCATAAATCTTATTATTCACTAGCTTATTTTTAAATCTCTTAATCATATTCTTTGAATTGCCTGTACAATATATTTTAGGTTCTTTAGGTATATCAGATAATCCAATACCTCCTGTAGTTATAATCTCTTTAATACCTAACTTCTCTGCCATATCCAACATCAAATCTGAGAACTCATATGAACTAGATTCATCAACCGGTTGAACATCTCCTGCCAGAAATATAATATCTCTTTTATTCCCCTCAAACTTCTTATAAAAAACTTCAATAATAGGAAGCTCTACAAGATTATCTTCATTAACAAATACAGAATGGGGAAATGAATAAGAAGTAATTTCATAGAGTTTTTCAGCCTCTAATTCATCAATTAAAAAATCAACAGCAACTTTCCCTACATTCCCAATTCCAGGTAAACCTTCTATCAATATAGGATTATTGAATTTAGGAAGTTTTCCAAATTCTTCAAATTGCCATTTCCTTTTATCTTTAATTATATCTTTCATACCAATCCACTTTCTTTCAAAGTATCTAACTTAACCTTCCTCCTATATGCTCCATAAGAATCCTTTGGATTAAACTTCGCAGGTCCAGATTTGATTGTCTTTTCCTCACAACAAACCAATTCCATGGTATAATTATCACATTTAGAACAAACCATTATTTTTTTCATCAGTCTTTAACAAACTCAACCTCTCCACCAGACTTCTGAACCATTTTGATTACTGCGTCAGTTCCTTTTTTTAATTTCATCTCAGCATCTTTAAAATTAGAATCAACAATAGAAACTTTATAGGATCCAGAACCCAAATAACTAATCTCCATATTTTCTTTTCCAATCTCTTTTAATTTTTTTAATGAATTTTTAACAACTTCAACACCATTCGGATCATAAGTTGAAATATTAAATTTCCCCCTAATATTAACTTGAGATGGAGACATTCTTTGATTAATTATCTCAGACAATATTTTGATATAATTTTCTTCTAACCCAAGCTCTTCCAAAATTATATTGCCATTAATATAATCTTCAAAACACTCACTAAAAGTTTCGTAATTTGCAAGAATCTTATCAGCTATTTTCTTGTATAATTCTTCTAATTTTAATCCTAATTTTTTTGCAGATACTTCCACAATCTTCTCTGCATTTTGTTCTTTTTTTATCCTATCAACTTTTTTCCTTCTTTCAGATTCATTAACTCTCCTTAAACTTAAATCAATATGACCTTTTTCTTGATGAATCCTTAAAACTTTACAAACAATCTTTTTACCTTCTTTAACATAATCTCTAATATTTCTAATCCTACCAGGAGATACTTCTGAAATATGGATCATTCCAGATCTGCCATACTCATCTAATTTAACAAATACAGAATGATATTGTACAGAAGTAACTGTACATAAAACTAATTCTCCATCTTCTGGAAATCCTTGCTTCTTAAAGAACATTTTGAATATTATAAA